>Ga0182739_1000075_pt1 | contig 211352 bp, 193 predicted proteins | sample eDN5th30CBELigBY_FD_128873 | JGI IMG/M metagenome (GOLD analysis project Ga0182739, IMG submission 128873) | Enriched backyard soil microbial communities from Emeryville, California, USA - eDNA 5th pass 30_C BE-Lig BY (version 2) (version 2) | ecosystem: Environmental > Terrestrial > Soil >...
CGCCGCCCAACTGTTGCCGCCATAGACCGTGGCGGTGTAGCTGCGCACATCGGAACGCGAGCCCACGTCGTCAGCCTTGATGCGCCCGTCTGTAAAGCCCAGGGCGCCACCCACGCGCCAGCCCGCGCCCACCGGCACGTCGCCGCCCACGTAGATGCCGGCCGTGTGGCTCTTGGTCTTGGAGGCGTTGTCGCCGCCGTCCAGCGTATTCCAGTTGCCCACCACTTCAGCCCACAGAGGATAGGCTACCGACTTGGGCATGGCGCCCGCCGGCACGGAACCAGAGGCATCGGCCATCGGCGCGCCGGCCAGCATGCCCGCGCCCACATTGCCGCGCATGCGATTGCCCACCGTGCTGACCAGCAGCCCGCCCGCGCTGTGCAGCGCCGACTGCGTGCTGCCATGGACCTCACCGGACAGCTGGTTAAGTGCGTTCTTGGCATTATCTCCTTGCATGGTCGCGACGGCACTCAGCAAAGATGGAACACCTTGCAGGCCCGACATCACGCCCCGCTGGTTGTCCGAGAGTGTAGGCATAAAGGCGCCGACCTTGGACTGATCCAGCGACAAGCTAATCTTGACGTAGTCGGCCCCATACTTGACCGGATCGAGCTTGACCAACGTACCGGTAAAGCTGCTGTCCAATCCTTCGCTGGCAAACTTGTTGTCGGAAATGCCACTTATGCCATTGTCCTCGCCGGTCTCGACGATGGTGTAGTCGTGGTTCAGCACATAGCCGCCGTTGCCGTTCTCTTGGCCGACCTTCAGGGCTATCCCCTTCAGGTCCACCAAGCCGCTGGTAATGCGTATCAGGTCGGACTGGCCCGCCGCGTTTACCTCGGCCAGATACGTACCGCTGAACGACCCAAAGGAGCCATAGGTCTGTATGCCGGTGGAGTTGCCTGGCCCCAAGGTGCCCCCCGTGCCGTTCAATGCACCGCTGATATTAAGGTTGCCCCCGAGCACCGCACCCGAGGATACATTCGCGTTCCCCGTAATCGTCACTGGCGTGGTCGTGGTGCCGCCATGCGTGCTCGACCCACCGCTCAAGTCCACCGAGCCATTGATGGTCGTGGGCGCCGTGCGGCTGAAGCTGAAGCTGGTGTTCGAGGCGCCCGTCAATGCGTTCCCTCCTCCCGTGCTGCTGATGGTCGTGGGGCCGCTGAAGCTTACACTGGAGCCCGATCCGGCGATGCCCTGGCTGATAATCGTTGCACCGCCAAAGGACATGGTGCTGCCCACGCCCGTCACGGATTGGTTGATATTCGCACCGCTGGTGAACGTGATGCTGGATCCCTGCTGCCCGACCAGATTCTCTGTAATGGTAGTGGGCGTGGAGCCCGTGAACGTCGTGCTGGAATTGGCTGCGGTGGATACGCTGCCTGTCACCTGCGAGACCCCTTGGAAGCTGACGCTGGATCCCGTCGTGGTGGCGACATCGTTGTCCACCTTGCCGCTCGCGTCGCCATTAACGACGCCTGAACCTTGCTGCTGGGTGTTCTCCTTGATAAAGATTCCCGCCCAATGTGAGCCGTCCTGGATATCGACATGCGTATTCGAGCTGTACGCATCGTTCACGGATCCATTGCGATAATTCACAATATTGCCCGATGCGAACGCTCCCTCTTCGAGCGTGAAATCAACCACGCCGTCCTCACCTGCAGTAGATCTGTCCACCCGCAGCAATATATCGCTGACGGAGGACAATGTGGACCCCGCGCCGACCGTGATGGTTTGAGACTGACCCGACTTGCCGAAGTCCGACGAAAACACCGGCCCCGCCGCATTGACTGTCACGCCATTCAACGTAACGCTGCTGGCGTTGCGCAGATACACACCGGCGGAGCCGGCGCCCGTGGCCGAGATGGAGCCGCCCTCCATGACGACGCCGCTCGAGTAATGCGCAACAGGAACCCGGGACGGTGTCTGCGCCGCGCTCATGGCATTGATGGATATGCCATGCGCCCCGGCGCCCGACGTGGAAATCGCGGTGTTCGTCAGGTTCAGCGCGGCGCCGTTGTAAGCGATGGCCCCGAAGGAGTTGCCGCCCTGCGTGCTGATGGCAACACCGCTGGCATTGATCCTTGCGCCGGTATTCTGGGCGGACAGACCGTAGGCGTCGTTGGCAACCGTACGGACCGAGCCGCCCGTCAGGCTGATGGTGGGCGTATCCGCCGCTTTGTCCTCCGTTTCCCGGGCGCTGAAAGCATGCACCGCATTCGACATGGCACCGGCTGTGGAGATGGCGACATTGCTGGCATCGATGCTTGAACTGGTGCTGGCCAGCAAGCCGCGGCCGAACTGATTGCTAAGCGAGGACACCGATCCGCCGCTGAGCGCGATATGCGCACCGTTACTAGCCGCAACCGCGTTGGATAGTTCTCCCGGCCCGGTATATTCACCCTTCGCGCTGATGGCGACATTGGTGGCGGTAATGGACGAGCCGGTGCCAACGGCGGCTATGCCCTGGCTGCCCGGGTTGATGTTGGTATTGCTGACCGACCCGCCAACAAGAGCAATTTCGCCGCCGCTTGTGGCATAAGCGCCGTACTTGCCACTTTTGGTTTGCACTACCGTTCCGGTGGTGGTGATTTTCGATCCCGCACCCGTGACCTGCAAGCCATTGGCATTGGCGCCGCTGGCCGATACCGACCCACGCACCAGGTCCACCGTTCCGCCTGTGTAGGCCGTTACGCCATGTGCTTTCGACCCTGCGGTGGTGATGGTGGAGTCGGTCGCGACAATGCTTGCGCCCTCTTCGGAACGCAGGCCTTCAGCCAGGACGCCTTCGGTGTTGATGGCGGTTCCGTTAAGGATAATCACGCTGTTCTTCTTGGACAGCGCGCCGAACGTACCGATGGTGCCGCCCAGCGCATCGGCCGATGTTTCCAGCGAGCCGCCGTGCAGTGAAATTCGCCCCCCGCTATAGGCGAAGGCGCCAAAGCCCGCCTTGCCGCTGGTCGTTACCTGCGCAGAGCTGCTGATGTTTCCGCCATTCTGGGCATACAAACCGTAGGATTCATCGCCAGTGGTGTCTACCGTGCCCGCATTGATCGTAATGATGGGCGCCGTGACGCTGTCGGGATCCGAGTTGCCCGACGGGCCGAATGCATGAACGGCATGGGAATGCCCGCCGGTGGTGGATATGGCGGTTCCCATTGCAGTGACTCGGGTCGCCGTGGCGTCCGTGCTCTTGCCGCTGGCAAGAATACCGCGAGTATAGCTGCCGCCCGTGGCAGCCACGGACCCGCCTTCCAGGCTTACGCTGGAGCCATTGCTTGCATTGACCGTGGCAAGCAACCCTCCCGATCCCGCGCCTGACGCGCTGGTCTGCAAATCGCTTCGTTTTATAGCGGCACTTGAATCGGGCCCGGACGCGATGACGGCGGTCTTGGCGCTGGCAAGAATGACCGCATCCTCGATACGCGCCCCGCCCTGGGCGATGATACTGCCGCTGGGCAAGGTCCAATAGCCTTTGAGCGTGGAGTCGTTCAGCTTGATGTCGCGTTCCGCGCGTACGGCATTGTCCGCCGAACCGCCGCTGGCCAGGGATTTGCCCTCGAGCTCGATGGAGCCGGCGATGGTGGCGGTCGCATCCGCCGTGCTGAAATTGAACCAGGTATTGTTGCCGATGAGATCGCCGCTGACGGTGGCGCTCTTGTCGAAATTGACGATCGATGCCGCGGCGGTGCTGCCATTGCCGTACAGCGAGCCGGAAATGGTCGTGCCGTCGGCCACCAAAACCATGCCACCCGCGTCGACCATGACATCGCCACTGACGGGGCCCGATACCGTACCGTCGGTATAGACCGTCCCCGACATCAGGCGGGACCAGTACGTGTCGAATTCGCTAACCCCATTGTTGCGCGCCTTCAGGTACATGGCAAAGAACTGGCCGGGCTTGGCGCCGTTGTCGGAAGTGGGGTCGACCCAGGTATACACCAGGGAACCGTTCAAATAATATTCAACCCTGCCGGACTCCGGAATAAGACGCAGGTCGAAGGAATTCCAGCTGCCGTAATTGATCTGCCCCGCCGTATCGGGAAGATAAACCCAGCCGCCCGAAGGATTGGCGGCGGTGTCCCAGATGCGCAACATGCCCTTGCCATCGGGATTCCCGGTGGGATCTTGCTGATTGGTGAAATGGATGATGGGGAACACCGCCTGGGCATCGACATAGCTTCCGCCCGCCACCGTGGACGCCGGCATGGCCGAGCCCCACATGCCGGTATTCTGGAAGTCGGTTGCCGTCCCGCTTGCCCAGCTGTCTTGTATCCAGATGTCGCCGCGCAGGAAGGACTCGCCGGCCGGGGCCGCTGTACGCTGGGAATGGCCCTGCCAATTATTGAAGGAGTCCCCCGCAGCGGGCTTCGTTATGGTCAGCTTGAGTGCGTCGCGACCTTGCCATGTCGTCCTGACCAGGCCGGGGTCGCCGCCCCTGTCCTTGATCCAGGCCGCAGCGTCCATATTCATTCCATAGGGTGTGTAGGCCACGGGGCCGGCGGCATACGACACGGTGTATACCCCCAGCAATGCGCCGGTCAGCACGGTCGTCCGCCATACTCTGTGTTTTCTTGCTGCCATCTTCATACCCATTCCTTATATAGAATCGCCCTATGCACCGTTATTTGCCTGCATCCATGCACAAAGTGAATTGATGTCGCGCTCAGCACATCCATTTGACATATATAGATACATATATCTATGGGTTGAATTTAAACACTATTAACGACTTCTTGTAAGCATTTCCTACGCCATTTAGCCCAAGGGTTTTCACCTATCCATTCATGATGCACATGATTCCAGCCCAGGGACATCCCGCCGCCGACATGCGACGGGCACAAAAAAACCGGACTCTTCGGCAAAAGAGGCCGGTTTCGGTGGGGTCTGTCGCAAGGCGGCGCCAAGCCGCCAACTGAACGGAGTTCCGCCGCTTACAACACTACGCAGGCGTTACTCAAAGCCAGGACGGAGCAGCCCGCCCTGCCGCCTGGTTCAGACGGTAAACGATTCGCCGCAGCCGCAAGTGGCTTTTTCATTGGGGTTGGAAAACTTGAACCCCTCGTTCAGGCCTTCGCGCGCATAGTCCAGCTGCGTGCCTTCCAGGAACGGCAGGCTTTTGGGGTCGACATACACCCTGACCCCCCGCTGCTCGAAAACCTGGTCGTCGGCATTGGGCTCGTCGACGTATTCCAGCTTGTAGGCCATGCCCGAGCAGCCCGTGGTGCGAACGCCCAGACGCAAGCCCAGCCCCTTGCCCCGCTTTTCAATGTAGCGGTTGATGTGATCGGCGGCTTGTTGTGTAAGCATAATTCCCATGATTACTCCTGATGCTTTTCCTTGTAGTCCCGGATGGCTGCCTTGATGGCGTCCTCGGCCAGGATGGAACAGTGAATCTTGACCGGCGGCAAGGCCAGCGCCTCGGCGATCTGCGTATTGCGGATATCCATGGCCTGATCCAGCGTCTTGCCCTTGATCCATTCGGTGACCAGCGAAGTGGATGCGATGGCCGAACCGCAGCCATACGTCTTGAATCGTGCGTCTTCAATGATACCCGATTCGTTCACCCGGATTTGCAGCTTCATTACGTCGCCCAGCGCCGGCGCGCCGACCATGCCCGTACCGACACTGGCATCGGACTTGTCGAATGATCCCACGTTGCGCGGATTTTCGTAGTGATCCAGTACCGTGTCGCTATACGCCATGAGTGCCCGCAACCGCTTTCGCAGCGGCCTCCAGATTCTTCATACTGATACCCTTAATGTGCGGCCCATTGAACCGAATTCAAGTCCACGCCTTCCTGGGCCATTTCCCATAGCGGCGACATGTCGCGCAACCTGCCCACCTGGCGCACAAGCAGCTGTATGGCGAAATCCACGTCTTCCGGGGTGGTGTAGCGGCCCAGGGTGAAGCGTATGGAACTGTGGGCGAGCTCATCGCTGCGGCCCAGGGCGCGCAATACGTAAGAAGGCTCCAGGCTGGCAGAGGTGCAGGCCGATCCGCTGGACACCGCCAGATCCTTGAGCGACATGATCAGCGATTCGCCTTCCACATAGTCGAAGCTGACGTTCAGGTTGTGCGGAACGCGCTGGCGGGCATGCCCGTTGAGATGGATTTCCGGAATCTGCGACAGCCCGGCCCAAAGCCGATCGCGCAAGACGCGTATGCGCTGAAGTTCGGCGTCCATTTCGAGCCGCGCCAGCTCAAAGGCCTGGCCCATGCCGACGATCTGATGCGTGGCCAGGGTGCCCGAGCGGAAACCGCGTTCGTGCCCGCCGCCGTGTATCTGGGCCTCCAGCCGCACGCGGGGCTTGCGCCTGGCGAACAAGGCCCCGACGCCTTTGGGTCCGTAGGTTTTGTGTGCCGAAAAGGACATCAGATCCACAGGCAGCGCCTGCAGGTCGATGGCGACCTTGCCCGTGGCCTGCGCCGCATCCACATGGAATACGACACCCCGTTCCCGGCAGGCCTGGCCCAGCGCGGCGATGTCCTGCATGACGCCGATCTCGTTATTGACCAGCATGACCGAGGCCAGGATGGTGTCCGGCCGCAATGCGCTTTTGAACGCGGCGACGTCCAGCAGGCCGTCCTGGGGAACATCCAGATAGCTGACTTCGAAGCCCTGTCGCTCGAGCTCGCGGCAGGTGTCCAGCACCGCCTTGTGTTCGGTCTTGACCGTGACGATATGCTTGCCGCGCCCGGCGTGGGCTTGGGCGGCGCCCTTCAGCGCCAGGTTGTTCGATTCGGTGGCGCCGGACGTCCAGATGATCTCGCGCGAGTCGGCATTGACCAGTTGCGCCACCTGGGACCGGGCCAGCTCGACGGCCTCTTCGGCGTCCCAGCCGTAGGCGTGGCTGCGCGAAGCGGGATTGCCGAAATGCTCGTACAGCCAGGGCACCATTTTGTCGACCACGCGCGGATCGACGGGCGTGGTCGCCGAATAGTCCAGATAAACGGGACGTTGGGACATGAGGCGGAGCTCCAGGTTTCTATACCGTCGACGACGCGATGAGCACATCGGGCGAGCGGTTGATGCGGATGGCGGCCTGTGCCTGGGTGGACTCGTGCAGCAGGCGCATGCGCTGCTGATCGACCAGATCCTGCAAGGACACCGAATCCAGATAGTCGACCATTTTACGATTGAGCGTCGACCACAGTTCGTGTGTCATGCATTTGCCCGTGCTGCCATTGCGGCCGACGTTGCAGTCTTCCTTGCCGCCGCAACTGGTGGCGTCCAGCGGCTCGTCCACCGCGAAAATGATGTCGGCCACCGTGATATTGCGTGCCAGGCGGGCCAGCGAGTAACCGCCGCCCGGACCGCGTATGCTGTCAACCAGTTCGTGGCGACGCAATTTGCCGAACAGCTGCTCCAGATAAGACAGCGAAATATTCTGACGTTGACTGATGGCCGCCAGAGTGACGGGCCCGCTTTGCTGCCGCAACGCCAGATCAATCATGGCGGTCACCGCAAAACGCCCCTTGGTCGTTAAACGCATGGTGATTTCCTTGCCAAAGCCTGATGCAATCAAATTATCGGCCGGCGACTTTATACCCGACCAATATAGTCAAGTATAGCAAATTCCCGACTAAACACTAGGGTAAACGTGCTGCCGCCAAATGAAAAAACCGTGCCTGGGGCACGGTTTTGCTATATGCCGCATGGGCGACGGACGTTAAGCGGCTTGGTATTGCAAGGCGCGCTTGCGCACGAGTTCCATCACGCCCTGACAGGCGTCTTCCAGGTAGTCGAGCACCTTGCCGAAGCCTTCGGGGCCGCCGTAGTACGGGTCGGGCACCGTGGCTTCTTCGAATTCGTTGGCAAAGCGCATGAGCAACATGAGCTTGTGCTGATAAATCTTCGGGCATTGCTGCTGCAATGCGGAAAGATTTTCCCAGTCCATAGCCAGAATGAGGTCGAATTCGCGGAAATCGTCGGCCGTGATCTGCCTGGCCACGCAATGCGAAAGCTCGTAGCCGCGCTTGCGCGCAGCCGCCTGGGCGCGCGCGTCGGGCGCTTCGCCGATATGAAAGCTGTGGGTGCCAGCGGAATCGACGCCAACCACATCGGAAAGCCCCGCTTCGTCGACTAAACGGCGGAACACTCCCTCTGCGCTTGGCGAGCGACAGATATTACCCATGCAAACGAAAAGTACCTTAGTCATCATAGACGTGAGTGTGAGGGAAAACCCGTTGTAAGGCAAGACTTTTTGCAAGCCCACATTTGTGTTCCTGCAAGCATTGACAATCAAAAAAACCGAAGCACAATAAGACGTTACCGGCTATTTCGGTGTAAAACCGCGAACTGCGGCACGGCAGCTTCAAACCGCTGAAAAGCCAATATTCATGCACCGCAACATAGGGGTTTTCGGCAACATTAGGCCCGTAAATATGTAATGGTAAACCCTAGGATGGGCGCTGGCAAGACCCTGCGTCGACCGCCCGCCAGGGCGAGATGACAGGGCCATTAAAAACTACAAATTGTTGGGGTTTCCCAACAATTTGTTTTAAGCATACAACCGCAAGCAGTAAGGATGAATGATCGCCGCCATCGGCTCGCCGACCGGAACGGTTCACGAAAGCAAGGCTTTTTGCTTGAGCCGGTTCAGCGAGTCCCGCGCGGCGGCCGCCTGCTCGAATTCCAGATTCTTGGCATGATCCATCATCAGCTTTTCCAGCCGGCGGATCTCCCTGGCCAGCGACTTGTCGTCGCGCAATACCTCGGGCGCAATATCGTCGACGGCCGATGCCGCTTCGGGCGCCACCATCACACCATCGATCATCTCACGCACCGCCTTGCTGACGCTGCGCGCCGTGATGCCGTGCTTGGCATTGAATTCCAGTTGCTTGACGCGCCGCCTCTCCGTCTCGTCCATGGCCCGGCGCATGGAGTCGGTGATCCGGTCGGCATACAAGATGGCTCGTCCGTTCAGGTTGCGCGCGGCCCGGCCCATGGTCTGGATCAGGCTGCGCTCGGATCGCAGGAATCCCTCTTTGTCGGCATCCAGGATGGCCACCAGCGATACTTCCGGAATGTCCAGGCCTTCGCGCAGCAGGTTGATGCCCACCAGCACGTCGAATACCCCCAGCCGCAGGTCGCGGATGATCTCCACCCGCTCCACGGTATCGATGTCCGAGTGCAGATAGCGCACCTTCAGGCCGTTCTCGGTCAGGTAATCGGTCAGGTCTTCCGACATGCGCTTGGTCAGGGTCGTGACCAGCACCCTTTCCTGCCGGGCCACCCGCTTCTTGATTTCGCCCAGCAGATCGTCGACCTGCGTCAGCGCCGGCCGCAGCTCCACCTCGGGGTCGACCAGGCCCGTGGGCCGGACCACCTGCTCGACCACATTGTCGGCATGTTCCTTTTCGTAGGTGGATGGCGTGGCGGATACGAAGACGCACTGGCGCATGCGCTGCTCGAACTCCTCCAGCTGCAGCGGCCGGTTGTCCATGGCCGACGGCAGGCGGAAGCCGAACTGAACCAGCGTCGACTTGCGCGAGCGGTCCCCCCGGTACATGGCGCTCAGCTGGCCCATGGTGACATGGCTTTCGTCGATGAACATCAATGCATCGGCGGGCAGGTAGTCGATGAGCGTGGGCGGCGGTTCGCCGGGCAGGGCACCGGACAGATGGCGGGAATAATTCTCGATACCCTTGCAGAAACCCAGTTCCTGCAGCATTTCCAGGTCGAAACGGGTGCGCTGCTCCAGCCGTTGCGCTTCCACCAGCTTGCCGTCGGCCGTCAGCGCGGCCAGGCGCTCGCGCAGCTCCATCTTGATGGTCTCGATGGCGCGCAGCACGGTCTCGCGCGGCGTGACGTAGTGGGAACTGGGGAAGACGGTGAAGCGCGGAATCTTCTGCTTGACCTTGCCCGTCAATGGATCGAACATCTCCAGCGTCTCGATCTCGTCGTCGAACAAGGTGATGCGCAAGGCCAGCTCGGCATGCTCCGCCGGGAAGACATCGATGATCTCGCCGCGCGCCCGGAAATTGCCCCGGACGAATTCCACGTCGTTGCGTTCATACTGCATGGCCACCAGGCGGCCCAGCAACTCCTGCCGGGCGATGCGGTCGCCGGTGCGCAGGGTCAGCACCATGGCATGGTAGTCGCCGGGATTGCCGATGCCGTAGATGCACGACACGGTACCCACGATGACCGTGTCGCGCCGCTCCAACAGGCTTTTGGTGGCCGACAGCCGCATCTGCTCGATGTGTTCATTGATGGACGAATCCTTTTCGATGAACAGATCGCGCGCCGCCACATAGGCCTCGGGCTGATAGTAGTCATAGTAGGAAACGAAATATTCCACCGCATTGTTGGGGAAGAATTCGCGCATTTCGGCATACAACTGCGCCGCCAGTGTCTTGTTGGGCGCCAGCACGATGGCCGGGCGCCCCGTGCGGGCGATGACATTGGCCATGGTATAGGTCTTGCCCGAGCCGGTGACGCCCAGCAGGGTCTGGTACATCAACCCATCGTCGATGCCCTCGACCAGCGCGTCGATCGCCGTGGGCTGATCGCCCGCCGGGGGGTAAGGCTGGTACAGCTGGAAGGGACTGTCGGGGTATTCAATGAAGCCGGGCGCGGGAGCGTTCATGCTGGACACTTTCAGGGTAAACCCCTTATTATCACACTAATGTTTCGAGTTTCTCTTCCCACCCTTACTCCCTCAAAATGAAATCTCTCTTCGAATCCGTCGAACTCGCTCCGCGCGACCCCATCCTAGGCCTGAACGAACAATATAACGCGGATACCCGAACCGGCAAGGTCAATCTTGGCGTGGGCGTGTACTACGACGACGAAGGGCGGATTCCCCTTCTGGACGCGGTCAGCAAGGCCGAAACGGCGCGCATCGAAGCGCATGCCGCGCGCGGCTACCTGCCCATCGAAGGCATACCCGGCTACAACAAAGGCGCGCAAACCCTGCTGCTGGGCGAAGGCTCGCCCCTTATCGCGGCCGGCCGCGTGCTGACCGCCCAGGCATTGGGCGGCACGGGCGCCCTGAAGATCGGCGCCGATTTCCTGAAGCAACTGCTGCCGGGCTCCAAGGTCGTCATCAGCAACCCCAGCTGGGAAAATCACCGCGCCCTGTTCGAGCGCGCCGGTTTCACCGTGGAAACCTATCCTTACTACGACGCCGCCACGCATGGCCTGGACTTCGAAGGCATGCTGGCTTCGCTGCAAGCGCTGCCCGAGCAGACCATCGTCGTCCTGCACGCCTGCTGCCACAACCCCACGGGTGTGGACCCCAGCTTCGAGCAATGGCAGCAGATCGTCGAAGCCGTCAAGGCCCGCAATCTCGTGCCCTTCCTGGACATCGCCTATCAGGGCTTCGGCGACGGCCTTGAAGAAGACGCATCGGTCGTCCGCCTGTTCGCGCAGCACGACCTGACCATGTTCATCAGTTCGTCCTTTTCCAAGTCCTTCTCGCTGTACGGCGAGCGCGTCGGCGCGCTGACCCTGGTTTCGTCCAGCAAGGAAGAAAGCGGCCGCGTGCTCAGCCAGCTCAAGCGCGTGATCCGCACCAACTATTCCAATCCACCCACGCACGGCGGCACCGTGGTCGCCACGGTGCTGAACACGCCCGAGCTCTACACCCTGTGGACGAACGAGCTGGCCGCCATGCGCGAACGCATCCGCACGATGCGCGTGCAACTGGTCGAAAAGCTCAAGGCCCACGGCGTCACCCAGAACTTCGATTTCGTGCTGGCCCAGCGCGGCATGTTCTCGTATTCGGGGCTGACCACCGAACAGGTGGACCGTCTGCGCGAAGAGCACGGCGTGTACGCGGTCAGCAGCGGACGCATCTGCGTTGCCGCGCTGAACAGCCGCAATATCGACTACGTGGCGGCCTCGATCGCCAAAGTCCTGGCTTAAGGCTTGATCTTTCACTGAAAGTGTTGCAGAATCCAGACTGTATAAAAACACAGTCTGGATTACCATGGCCGTCAAGCTTACCGAGCGTCAGCAGCAAATACTCGAACTCATACGCAGCGAAATCACCCGCAGCGGCTTTCCGCCGACGCGGGCCGAAATCGCGCGCGCCCTGGGCTTCAAATCGGCCAACGCCGCCGAAGACCATCTGAAGGCACTGGCCCGAAAAGGCGCCATCGAACTGACGGCGGGCGCCTCGCGGGGCATACGGCTGATCGATCCCGACCTGCCGGCCGACAGGTCCCCCAGCATGCTGGAAACCGCCAGCAGCGCCCTGTCGCAGTTGCTGGTGCCCCTGGTGGGCCGCGTGGCGGCGGGCAATCCCATTCTTGCCGCCGAACACGTCGAACGCGAAATCGGCATCGAGCCCGCACTGTTCAGCCAGACTCCCGATTACCTTCTTCGCGTACGCGGTTTAAGCATGCGCGACGCGGGCATCCTGGACGGCGACCTTCTGGCGGTCAAGAAATCGCCCGACGCGCGCAACGGCCAGATCGTCGTGGCCCGCCTGGGCGACGAGGTCACCGTCAAGCGCTTCTCCCGCGACGGTCGGGTCATCCAGCTTCTGCCCGAAAACCCCGACTTCCAACCCATCGTCGTTTCTGCCGAAGACGAGTTCTCGCTGGAAGGCATCGCCGTGGGCTTGATACGGGATACGCCGCTGCAGTAAGGGTGCTGGCGCGTCGGCTGGCGTCTTGGCCAAGACGCCATGGAAGAGTAGCGACGTTGGCTCGGAAGACAAGCGGCGTCTGCAGGCATGGCTGGCCCGGCTAAACGCGTTGCGGTCCTGGCAAGCCAGGACTTCCCGCGCAGGCATAAACCGCCGGGCCAGCCATGCCCGCAGACGCCTTCCATAAATCAACCAGAGCCATTCTGGCCCAAAGTGTGATTGGGGGACTATTGATCGAATGTGCTGGGATACGTTCGAGGCGTCGATTGGCTGACAGGCTCATGACGCTGGATATCGCAAGCACTTCACCGATTGCACGCGGCGCTCATAGGGAACCCCAACGCTTGAACAGTGAAACCGGCCCAAGCAATCAACACCCTCTTTCAGGGCCCCTTCCGATCCATCCCATCAATATTCGCGTATATAGCAAGCCTTTCTGTCTTCCGATCGCTACATGACTCAAGCGCAGGTGGGTGGGGCTGCGACGGGCGGTTTTCGTTCACGCTGGACGGACGGCTCGAATCGGGGGCCTTAGAGGGCGCGCATGTTTGAGCAGAAAACCGTCCGGGGGACGGTTTTTTGTGAGTTCGCGCCCGTCCCTCGATTCGAGCTGTCTGCCCAGGAAGTCACGGCGAAGCCGGGACCGTGAACGTCTAGCCCGGCGCAGCCCCACCCACCTGCGCTGATGCAAGCAAGCAGACAGCAAGCACGCCCAGCGATTAGACCTAACGAAACAGGCACAAGAAAAAGAAAAGGGCTGAGCCCCGTGCAATACAGAACTCAGCCTTGACTACAGCCTTCAGCGTCAGCGGCCCAGGCGGCGGCTTCAAAAGACGCCCCCGGGATCGACAAGCATCAATGCTTCATGACGCCGCCCGACGACTCACCGACCGGCTTCGCATTGGCCACCGCTTCCGCCGCCAGGCGAGCGACTTCCTCGTCCGACAAAGGCGTAGGCATGTTCTGCAAAGCCACCTCCAGCACCCGGTCGATCCAGCGCACCGGAATGATCTCCAGGTGATTCTTCACATTGTCCGGAATATCCGCAAGATCCTTCACGTTTTCCTCCGGAATCATCACCACCTTGATCCCGCCGCGATGAGCCGCCAGCAGCTTCTCCTTCAAGCCGCCGATTCCCAGGACCTCGCCGCGCAGCGTGATTTCGCCCGTCATGGCCACGTCGGCGCGCACCGGTATGCCCGTCAGTGCCGACACCATCGCCGTCGTAATGGCGATACCCGCCGAAGGGCCGTCCTTGGGCGTTGCGCCTTCCGGGAAGTGCACGTGCAGATCGCGCTTCTCGAAAGCCGTATTGGCAATGCCCCACTTCTGCGCCCTGGCGCGCACAACCGTGCGTGCCGCCTCGACCGATTCTTTCATGACGTCGCCCAGCGAGCCCGTGCGCAACACCACGCCCTTGCCCGGCATGTCGGCCACCTCGATGGTCAGCAGATCGCCGCCCACCTCGGTCCAAGCCAGGCCGGTAACCTGACCCACCTTGTTTTCCTTCTCGGCCATGCCGAAACTGAAACGCCGCACACCCAGGAAATCGCTCAGGTTCTCGGAGGTGACCGTGACACGTTCCAGCGCCTGCGCGGGCGCTGCCTTGCGCCCGCCGCCGGAGCGCACCGTGGGATTCGCGCCCAGCAGCTTCTTCACGACCTTGCGGCAGATCTTGCTGATCTCGCGTTCCAGCGCCCGGACACCCGCTTCACGCGTGTAGTAGCGCACGATGTCGCGCACCGCCGATTCCTCGATGGTGATCTCGCCTTCCTGCACGCCGTTGTTCTTCATCAGCTTGGGCAGCAGGTGATCGAAGGCGATATGCACCTTTTCGTCTTCGGTGTAGCCCGACAGGCGTATGACTTCCATGCGGTCCAGCAGGGCCGGCGGAATGTTCAGCGTATTGCTGGTGGCCACGAACATGACGTCGGACAAGTCGAAATCGACCTCGATGTAGTGATCCTGGAATGTGTGGTTCTGTTCCGGATCCAGCACCTCCAGCAAGGCCGACGACGGATCGCCGCGGAAGTCCGCACCCATCTTGTCGATTTCGTCCAGCAGGAACAAGGGGTTGCGCACGGACACCTTGGCCATGTTCTGCAGGATCTTGCCCGGCATGGAGCCGATGTAGGTGCGGCGGTGGCCGCGGATCTCGGCCTCGTCGCGCACGCCGCCCAGGGCCATGCGCACGAACTTGCGATTGGTCGCGCGCGCGATGGACTGCCCCAGCGAGGTCTTGCCCACGCCGGGAGGCCCGACCAGGCACAGGATGGGCGCCTTGAGCTTGTCGACGCGCTGCTGTACGGCCAGGTATTCGATGATGCGCTCTTTCACCTTCTCCAGGCCGTAGTGATCGGCGTCGAGCACGTCTTCGGCATTGGAAATGGAGTTGTTGATGCGGCTTTTCTTGCGCCAGGGCAAGCCGATGAGCGTATCGATGTAATTGCGCACGACCGTGGCTTCGGCCGACATGGGCGACATCAGCTTGAGCTTCTTGAGCTCGGCATCGGCCTTCTTCTGGGCTTCCTTGGGCAGTTGGGCCGCGGTGATCTTCTTTTCGAGTTCCTCGATGTCGGCGCCGTCCTCGCCTTCGCCCAGCTCCTTCTGAATGGCCTTGACCTGCTCGTTCAGATAGTAGTCGCGCTGGCTCTTTTCCATCTGCTTCTTGACCCGGCCGCGTATGCGCTTTTCGACCTGCAGGATGTCGATTTCGGACTCAAGCTGCGACAGCAGGCTTTCCAGGCGCTCGGCGGTGCCCGTGACTTCGAGCATCTTCTGCTTCTGCTCGAGCTTCAGGGGCAAATGGGCCGAGATCGTGTCGGCCAGGCGGCCGGCATCATCGATGCCCGTAAGGGATGTCAGGATCTCTTGCGGAATCTTCTTGTTCAGTTTGACGTATTGCTCGAACTGGGCCACCACCGCGCGGCGCAGGGCCTCGGATTCGGGGCCTTCGCCCGTTTCGGGCTCGACCGGCACCACGACCGACATGAAGTGTGTTTCGGCCTCGGTGACTTTCTGGATACGCGCGCGCTGCAAGCCTTCCACCAGCACCTTGACGGTGCCGTCGGGCAGCTTGAGCATCTGCAGGATGCTGGCAACGCAACCGATGTCGTAAAGATCTTCGGGGGTGGGATCGTCCTTGCCGGCGGACTTCTGCGCCACCAGCATGATGTTGTTGCCCGATTCCATGGCCAGCTCCAGGGCCTTGATGGAACGCGGACGACCAACAAACAGAGGAATCACCATGTGCGGAAATACCACCACGTCGCGCAAGGGCAACAGCGGCAAGTCCGTGGGTTCTGAAGTAAGAATCTGGCTCGCAGACATAGTAATTTCCTTAAAATTTACCTCTAGATGCAAAAGGGAAGCCAAGGCCTCCCTTTTTGAGTACTACCTGTAGGTGTATGTAGTGACGATAGCCAGGTTTTCAAGTCTACAACGGCAATTCCGGATTACATAGCGGTAATTCCAAGGTATTTCCTAGGCGGCGGCATCCTTCAGCTTCTTGGAAGCCCCTTGTCGGCCGGAGGCATCCGCCGCCTTGGCCTCGTCCCCGTAGATGAGCATGGGCGCGCCCTTGCCCGTAACCGCATTTTCGTCCAACACCACCCTTTTGACGTTCTTCTGGGAAGGAAGTTCGTACATGGTGCCCAGCAAGGATTGTTCCACGATGGAGCGCAGCCCGCGGGCGCCTGTGCGGCGCTTGATGGCGCGCTTGGCAATGGCCGCCAGCGCTGCGGGACGCACTTCGAGCTCGACTTCTTCCATCTCGAACAGTTTCTGGAACTGCTTGATCAGCGAATTCTTGGGTTCGGTAAGAATGCGTATCAGCGTGTCTTCCTGGAGCTCTTCCAGGGTGGCCACGACGGGCAGGCGTCCGACCAGTTCAGGGATCAGGCCGAACTTGATGAGGTCTTCGGGCTCGACTTCGGCGAACAGCTCGCCCACGCCACGCTCGGTCTTGGCGCGCACGGTGGCGGAAAAACCGATGCCCGACCTCTCGCTGCGGTCGCGGATGATTTTTTCCAGCCCGTCGAAGGCGCCGCCCACGATGAACAGGATGTTGGTGGTGTCGACCTGGACGAAGTCCTGGTTGGGGTGCTTGCGCCCGCCCTGCGGCGGCACCGACGCAACCGTGCCTTCGATCAGCTTGAGCAGGGCCTGCTGCACGCCTTCGCCGGAAACATCGCGCGTGATGGATGGATTGTCGGCCTTGCGCGAAATTTTGTCGATTTCATCGATGTAGATGATGGCGCGCTGCGCCTTCTCGACATCGTAGCTGCAGTTCTGCAGCAGCTTCTGGATGATGTTCTCGACGTCTTCGCCCACGTAGCCGGCCTCGGTCAGCGTGGTGGCGTCGGCCATCACGAAAGGCACGTCCAGCATGCGGGCCAGCGTCTGCGCCAGCAGCGTCTTGCCCGACCCGGTGGGACCGATGAGCAGGATATTGCTTTTGGACAGTTCGACGCCATCGCCCTTGGCCTCGCCGTAGCGCAGGCGCTTGTAATGGTTGTAGACCGCCACCGCCAGGTTGCGCTTGGGAATGTCCTGGCCGATGACGTAGCCATCCAGGAAAGCCTTGATTTCGTGGGGCGTGGGCAATTCGTTGCGGATCGCGTCACGGGCCGCTTCCTGGCTTTCCTCGACAATGATGTCGTTGCACAGGTCGATGCACTCGTCGCAGATGAAAACCGAGGGTCCGGCGATCAGCTTGCGAACCTCGTGCTGGCTTTTATTGCAAAATGAACAATGCAATACTTTATCGTCCGCCGATCCTTTTTTTTCAGGCATAAAACTCTTCGTTCAGTTCAGTGGACAGGACAAAGTACTAGAACTTGCCTGTCGGGTAATAACCGGTGGGCGCGGCGCCCACCGACCGGCTGGCCTAGGCCCCGTCAGCGCGGGAGACCAGTACTTTATCGACTAAACCATACGATACCGCATCTTCCGCCGACATGAAATTGTCGCGCTCGGTGTCCACTTCGATGCGTTCGACTGGCTGCCCCGTGTTGTTGGCCAGAATGGTGTTCAGGCGTTCGCGCAAGCTGAGGATTTCCCGCGCCTGGATCTGGATGTCGGAGGCCTGCCCCTGCGCACCGCCCGAGGGCTGGTGAATCATGATGCGCGAATTGGGCAAGGTATAGCGCTTGCCCTTGGTGCCCGCCGCCAGCAGGAAAGCGCCCATGCTGGCCGCAATGCCGGTGCAAAGCGTGGACACATCGGGCTTGACGAACTGCATCGTGTCGTAAATGGCCATGCCCGCATAGACCGAACCGCCGGGCGAGTTGATGTACAGCGAGATGTCCTTGTCGGGATTTTCCGATTCAAGGAACAGCAACTGGGCCACCACCAGATTGGCGGAATGATCATTCACCGGGCCGACAAAGAAGATCACGCGCTCGCGCAGCAGGCGCGAGTAAATATCGTACGAGCGCTCGCCGCGCCCGGACTGTTCTATCACGATGGGCACGTAGCCCAGCCCCGTTGGGGTCACCGAGTCACCACCATACATTGAGGCGTAAAAATCGGTAAATCGTGACATTTAGTTGGTCCCCATGAGTTCTTCGAAGGCGACGTCCTCGTCGCTGACCTGGGCTTTGGACAAAACGTGGTCGACCACGTTGTCTTCCAGCACGATGGCTTCGATTTCAGCGCGGCGCTGACGGTCGGAAAGGTAGTAGGCCACGACTTGCGCGGGCTGCTCGTAGTTCTGGGCGAATTCCTCGATGCGGGCGCGAACCTGTTCGGGCTTGGCTTGCAGGTCGGCGCTTTGCACCAGTTCGGACACCAGCAGGCCCAGGCGCACGCGGCGCTCGGACTCGGCCGTGAACGCATCGGCGGGAATGGGCATGGAGTCGGCATTGGGCACGCCGCGCTGCTTGAGTTCCTCGCGGGCGGCGGCGACGCGGCCTTGCGCGTCGTTCTCGACCAGTGCCTTGGGCACCTCGAACGAGCATGCTTCCACCAGCGCGTCCATGACGCTGGCCTTGGTGCGTGCCTGGGCGCGGGCCTTGACCTCGCGCTCGATGTTGGCGCGTACATCGGCCAGCAGCTTCTGGACGTCGCCTTCGGGCTGGCCCAGCGACTTGGCGAATTCAGCATCGACTTCGGGCAGGACGGGTTCGGCGACTTCCGTGACGGTGATCTTGAACTCGGCCGTCTTGCCGGCAACGGCCTTGCTGCCGTATTCCTCGGGGAAAGTCAGCGGGAACGTCTTGGATTCGCCGGCCTTCATGCCGCGCACGGCGGTTTCGAATTCGGGCAGCATGCGGCCCTGGCCCAGGACGAACGGGAATTTCTCGGCGGCGCCGCCGTCGAAGGCCACGCCGTCGATGGTGCCCACGAAATCCAGAGTGATGCGGTCATCGTCTTGCGCTTCGCGGCCGTCGCGCGCTTCGTACTTGGCGCGCTGCTTGCGCAGGATATCGACCGTGCGCTGCACTTCGGCATCGCCCACCTGTGTCTGGGCGCGCTTGACCTGCAGGGCCGACAATTCGGGCACCTGGACTTCGGGATAGACTTCGAAGGTGGCCGAAAACGCCATGACGCCCTCTTCGACGCCTTCGGTCTTGGGTTCCAGATTGGGCGTACCCGCGACGCGCAGCTTGGCCTCGCCGATGACCTTATCCAGCGAACGGCCGACTTCGGTGTTGATCACGTCGTAGCGGATGCCAGGTCCATGGCTGCGCTCGATCAGGGAAAGCGGCGCCTTTCCTGGACGAAAACCCTGAACTTTAGCGGTGCGGGCGACGCGCTTGAGCTGAGCCTGGACTTCTTTTTCCACATCGGCAATCGAAACGGCCAGATCAACACGGCGCTCCAGGCCGGACAAAATTTCAACCTCGGGTTGCATTCGGGACCTATATAAATGAGTAATTGAACGAATAAACGAGTCATTTTACCGGAAAGTCGAAAGACCCATCCAAACCAGGCCCTCAACACACGCAGAGCCACCGCGGCAGATGCCGAAGCCGCCCTCACAATGCTTGGGCGGACTATCCGGCACACGGATCCGCAGTCAATAATCCACCGTCACGACGATGGTGTCGGAATAGCTGCCGCTACTGGTAATGGTCTGCGCGGGCACCAGGCCATACACAGTCAATGCCTGGACATGCCCCGTGCCCGTGCCGCCTACCGCGTCATACCAAAGATTGTTGCCCCAGCGCCGGCTGTGGGCCGCATCCTGGTACAGATCGTAAACCACGTACCCGCCGGGCCCGTGCATGCGCCGCTTGCCGTCCTGCGCATGCAGGCCGTTGTCCAGGCCCACTCGATAGGCCGTGCTGTTGCAGGTGACCCCCACCGTCGATTGCGCTTGCAATGCCTGGTTGGGCCCGCCCGCCACGACGCCGAAGTCCATGGGCGTCGTGCCGTCGATGCGGCAATCGTTGGCGACCTGGGCCTGTATGTAGAACCGGGACGTGGCCGTACCGGTGAACGGGCTGGCGCAGGTCGCGGGAGCATTGTCATGGATTTCCATATAGTCGATCCGGATGGGCCAATTGCCCAGGTACGCCGTGTCGTACCAACCTGCGGACAGGCCCGCCTGGCTTGCCGTCGAAATGCCGCCATAGATGGGCACGGTGGCGGTGGCGCCGCTGTCTCCGGGGAGCTTTAGCACAAACGCCATTCCGCCGGGCGAGCCGCCCGACTCTATGCTGCCCCATATCGTCGAGAGGGATGCATCCTTATAGAGATTGAAGCCCAGCTTCTTGCTGCCTTCACGCAAATAGCGCAAGTCATAGCTGGCGTCCGGCCCCGCCCCCACGCTGATGCATACCAACGCGTGCCGCCCGGAGGATACGCCTGAGCAGCCATAAGTGATGGTGGCCATGGCCGTCTTCACACCGGACTCGAGCAGGCTGATTCTGTTGAACACCATTTGCGCTCCGCCCACCTCGAGGTGGCAGCTGATCGCCGCCGCGGGCCTAGCCACCCCCAGTACGCAGATCGCAATGAAGAGCAGACGGTTCAGGAGGCGCAGAAAGCTATGCATGGTGTTTACTCGCATTGTAAAGGGCCGATTTGCAAAATCGTGTCTCCGGGATCGGTGTAGTCAAACTGGACGGTGCAGCGAAAATCGGGCGCGGTGACGTCCACGGTATTGCGGGCCTGCAAACCCTCCAGATAAGCCACTCCGTCGTAGCCGACCATGAAAGCGCTGGGCGCGCCGTTCAGTTCTATCGTCGCCCCCACGGACACGGGCTTGCCGTCGTGGTCGTGCAGGGTTACCGAGGCCGCAAGCAGGGGCCGTATGCCGAAACGCAGCAAAGCGCCCGAGCGCTCATGGGTCGCCACATCCGCCGCAACCCGGTCTATCTTTAAATTGACCGGCAATCCAAGCGGATCAATGGAAACAGGATTCTTCTGGTATGCGGCCAACGGTTCGACCAGCAGATAACCCCGCTCGTCGCTCATGCCTACTGGGTTGTTGTGCAGCTTGATGGGCACGTTGGGCACCCCATCGGTGGATATGACGGCAAAGCTGTCGTAGATACGCCGGCTTGCGAATAAGCTGCCGTCCATGGCCACAAGGGAGCCGCTGGTGCCCAGATAGGCCGAGCTGCTGCTGCCATGGGCACTCAAGCCCGCCCTGTAGTCACCGTGGCGGCCGCGGTAGTCGACCTGGGCCGACCCGCTGGCCGCTCCGGAGTCTTGCCTGCCATACAGCGACCAGCCCCAGCCGGTGTTGCCATGCGTCGGCTGGCTTGCGCTAACGTTGTAGCTGTCCTTGCCACCATTGCGCTGCATTGACGAAGAGGCATTGACGCGCCCTTCCAGGCTGATGGACAAGCCTATATAAAAATGCCGGTCGACCTTGATGTCAAGGTTCTGGTTGTAGCTGAGGCTGACCATGGCTCGCTCCCCGACCCTGCGGCTCCAGTACGCCCCTGCATAGCGATTGGCCGTCTCACCCGGGTAGGCCTGCTTGATGTAGCTCACGCTGAGAGAGCCTATGGACTGAAAGCTGGTGCTCACCACCAGGCTGTCCGAGGTGGCTGGCGGCGGGTTGCCGTACAGGGCGGCAACATCCCGGTAGTCGCCTGAAGTGCGCGTCGTGTTGGCTCCGACGCTGAGATGACGTCCCGCCCATTGATACCCCGCGCTGTATTGCCTGCCCTGCCGCCCTGCTCCGCTGCTGACGGCATAAGCTCCCGACACCTGACCGAAGCCGCCTAGCGTCGCGGCCGAGCCGAGCCCGCCGACCCGCGCCTGGCCGCCGGCTTCGGCGTGGGTCTCCATCGTCAAGGATTTCGTCAAGCCATAGCGCAGCGTGCCGCTCACGACGGGGTCGCTGGCGTAGCGGAAAGAGCTGATGCCGTATTCCTGGCGAACATAGCCGGTTTCCAGCGACCAATCGGCCAGCCCTTCATCGAGCAGGGTCGAGCTTGCGTAGAATGGAATGTCCAATTGCGTGCGCCGGCCGGAGGGATCGGTCAGCACGATGAGCGCATTGCCGTGGCCCGTGATTCCGGGAATGGCGTTGAGTTGGAATGGCCCGGCCGGCACGCGGCCGTCGTAACGCTTGATTCCGTCGATGTAAAGATCGACGGCGGAAGGCACCACCGCGCTGCCCATGAAGGTCGGCAGCGGCGTGGTTGTCCGGTACGGTTGCAAGGCAAAATTGCGGCCCAGGCGAATACCCCCTATGCGGGTTGACCGAGACCAGGGCAGCCCGCCCGTCAGAGTGTCGCCCAGAGTCAACGTAATGGCCTTATCCGGCCAGGAGCTGCGCCAGGACGTATCCATGCGTACGTTATGCGTACTCCAACCCTGGTCCGCCTCTCCGGCCAGGAACCGGGATTGCCCGTTGACCGCCTGCGCATAGGCGGTGTTACTGAAAACGCCATGGGAACTGAAGGCCCTGAACTCGCTGGCGGCGCTCAGCACGCCGGCGCCCCGGCTCTCGCGGTTGGCATACACGTCGTAATTCAATAATACGCCGCGGCCGTCATTCAGCGGGACGGCGCCCTCGCTGCTTGTATTCACTACGGTCGCTGGTAGATCCAGCTCCGAGAGCGGCGCCTGTATGCTCACCGATTGGGCTGCTTCATCGTAAATGGCGCGCACACCGGGCAGGGACTCCAGGTTCACGTAACCGCCGCCTTCGGGCCTCTTGAAGCCCAGGCCACGCAGCACTTCAGGGGAGGCCCACAGGGCGCCGTTCCGATAGCTGAACGATTGCAGTCGATCGACGGAGTTGCCATTGACGGTGACGGACAGATAAAGATCAAGCGGGGCGAGCACAGCGCCCGCCTGCGCCAGATCGCCGGCTTGCAACTGCGCCCCCGACCAGGCCGGCAGCAGAGCCAGGAGCGCCCAGAGCACAGCAATCGATGCGCTACGGAGCGGGCGGAATCTGTATTGACGTAGCTTGCTCATTGACTGACACGCTCAATTTTCCATTTCCCGCCGCGACTCCGGCTTCGCGGCTCAACGGCCAATGCCTGACGCTGCCAGTCAATACATATCCGTACAGTCCTTCGCCCAATACGACCCTCTTGCCATCGCGTCCCACAAACGACACATCGGTTACCTTGGCTCGCGTGCGACCCATGTTGCTGGCCACCAACTGCGTGCCGGCCGGCCCGTTACGCAGCCCCCAGTCCAGCCTGGGCGCCGCGGCGCGATCTCCGGCAGCCACCGATGCGGAAGAGGCGGAAGCAATGAAAACGGGCACAGAGTAGCGCAGCACAAACTTCACCCCATCGGAGCTCGCGCCGACGGGAAGCTCGTCGATGACGACTCGATACGCTTTTTCCTCCGAAGGCGCCGCCTGCCCCGCCCCTACACGCACGATGCGCACAATCTGGCGCTGCTCGGGCTGTATGGTCAGCATGGGCGGGCTCACCACCATATCGTTGGTGGGCTTGAGCCGGTCTTCGCCGTTTTCCTGCACCCACGCATAGATCCGGACCTGGGCCTGCAAGGGCTGACTTCCCGAATTGCTGAGCCAGAGCCCTTCGGAATGCTGCCGCGCCGGAAGATCGATGATGATGGGCGAAACCTGAAGGCTGGCAGCGAAAGCGGGCGTGCACAGTAGAGCCGCCGCACACGCGAGCAGACAGGCGCACCGCCCGGCGGACGCCATAAATGAACTAGGCATGATTCATGTGCGCCGCCTGTCAGCGGCGCAACTCCTATCGCAAAATGTAATCAGAACTCGACGGAGACGGTGACAGTGTCCTGAAATGTGCCGGACTTGTCGCCCACGTTGTCCACTTTGCCTTTGATCTGGAAGAGCTGCTCCGCGCCGCCACCGGTATAGCTGCGGCCATTGATGTTGTTCCACTCCTGATTGTCGGAGCCGTACAAACGGTAGGAAATGGCATCACCGGCGGTATCCTTCAGTTTCCAGTCGGTGCTGACCAGCTTGACGGTAGCCACTGAACCCTTGGTGCATTGCACCCGCACTTCGGTGGTGCCTTCGACATTGGTCGCATTCGTGGCGTGGCTGCCCAGATTGAGGTCTCCAATGGAATCCGTGTTGAATTTGCAGCTGGGCTGCACGATCAGCTTGACTTGAAAATCGCTGGTAACTTGAGCAGCGTCCACTGAAGGAGCCAATGCAAGGCCGGCCATAGCGAGCGCCACAGCGGTGATTTTTGCGTTCATTTTTTTGCACCATTATGAAAGCAACACTGTCCCGCGCATGGATTTCACATGGGAGCGGCATTGCACCGGGAAGGAGTTGATTTATTCGGCTGGTCGGCTATCGTAGAAAGAGGTACCCGTGGCCGTGTCCAGTCGGAAAATGTAACTATACGGACAAATGTAATATTTTGCAACAAACCAGAGCAAGCACACAGATCATGGCGGCTTGTCTACAGAATTCTGCATGCCGCGTTCTGCGCTCGCCCGTTGGCGCCGATTATCGAGGCTCACAAAAAAACACGTTATAATGCTTGGCTTGCCCATGCGAACGTGGCGGAATTGGTAGACGCACCAGATTTAGGTTCTGGCGCCGAGAGGTGTGAGAGTTCGAGTCTCTCCGTTCGCACCAGGACGATGGTTTTGTTTTCTGTGCTGTCAGGCGCAATACCGGCTAATGCCTTACCGGTGCAAAAACAATGGACACCCTGAAAAAAGGGTGCGGCCGCCGCAGGCGGCTCCAGCCATCGCGCCGGACCGCGATGCGGCCGGGCAGGTGCAAACGCTTGCTAAAATCGCCGGCCCACGCCTTTTGATCCGGCAACAATGAATCCCCGACTAAGCGCCCTGCACCCTTATCCCTTCGAAAAACTAAGGCGCTTGCTCGCCCAGGCTTCCGTCCCGCAATCCGCACCCGTCAATCTTTCCATCGGCGAACCCAAGCATGCCGCGCCGGCCCTGGTGATCCAGGCCATGCAAGAAGCCATGGGCGGGCTGTCGGTCTATCCGCCGACCAAGGGCGACCCGGCCCTGCGCTCGGCGATCGCCGACTGGATCGCCCGGCGCTACGGCATCGACCGCCCCGATCCCGATACGCAGGTACTGCCCGCCCTGGGTTCGCGCGAGGCGCTCTTCGCCTTCGCGCAAGCCGTGATCGATCCGGGCGCCGACGCGCTGGTGGTCTGCCCCAACCCCTTCTATCAGATATACGAAGGCGCGGCCCTGCTGGCCGGCGCCCAGCCTTATTTCATCAATTCGCGGGCCGACCTTGGTTTCGGCTACGACTGGAAAGCGGTGCCGGCCGACGTCTGGCGCCGCACGCAGTTGCTGTTCGTCTGCTCGCCGGGAAATCCGGCCGGCAACGTCATGCCGCTGGAGGACTGGCAAACGCTGTTCGCCCTGTCGGACGAACACGGCTTTGCCATCGCGGCGGATGAATGCTATTCGGAAATCTACTTTGACGAATCCGACAAGCCACTGGGCGCCATGCAGGCGGCCAGCCTGCTTGGCCGAAGCGACTACCGCAACCTGGTCTGCTTTTCCAGCCTGTCCAAGCGCTCCAACGTGCCCGGATTACGCTCCGGCTTCGTCGCGGGCGACGCCAGGCTGATCGGCCAGTTCCTTCTGTACCGCACCTACCACGGCAGCGCGATCAGCCCCGTGGTCTCGCAGGCCAGCATTGCCGCCTGGAGCGACGAGGCCCATGTCGTCGAGAATCGCCGGCTCTACCGTGAAAAGTTCGAGGCGGTCCTGCCCATACTGAAACCCGTGCTGGACGTGGACTGGCCCGACGCCGCCTTCTACCTGTGGGCCCGCACGCCGGTCGACGATGCCGATTTCGTGCGCGATCTTTACGGCGCCACCGGCGTCACCGCCCTGCCTGGCAGCTTCCTGGCACGCGAAGCGCATGGCGAGAATCCCGGCGCCGGCCGTATCCGGATCGCTTTGGTCGCTCCAAAGCAGCAGTGCGTCGAAGCCGCCGAACGGATCGCCGGCTTCATACGGGGCGCACGGAGCTAGACATCGGCCCCCTCCATCCAGGGCCGGCAGCAAGACGGCCCTGGATGTCCAAAACCCTCTTGCACTTCCCTCCATATAAGTAGAACGCCTATGACCGCAGACTTGCAAAGCACAATCGAACAAGCATGGGACGCCCGTGCCGACATCTCTCCGACGTCCGGACACAGCGCCGTATATGAAGCCGTACAGGCTACGCTGGACGCCCTGGACCGCGGCCGCTTGCGTGTCGCCGAGAAAACAGGCGGCGAGTGGGTAGTGCATCAGTGGGTCAAAAAGGCGGTGCTGCTTTCGTTCCGCCTGGAAAACAATCGGGTCATGGGCGGCGACGGCCTGCGCTTCTACGACAAGGTGGCAACGAAATTCGAACACTACGAAGCCCAGGACTTCGCCTCGGCCGGCTTTCGCGTCGTTCCCCCGGCCGTGGCCCGCAAAGGCGCTTTCATCGGCAAGAACGTGGTGCTGATGCCGTCCTACGTCAATGTCGGCGCCTATGTCGACGAAGGCACCATGGTCGACACCTGGGCGACCGTGGGCTCGTGCGCGCAAATCGGCAAGAATGTGCACCTGTCGGGCGGCGTGGGCATAGGCGGGGTGCTCGAACCCCTGCAGGCCAACCCCACCATCATCGAGGACAACTGCTTCATCGGCGCGCGCTCCGAAATCGTCGAGGGCGTGATCGTCGAAGAGAACTCGGTGCTGGCCATGGGCGTCTTCATTTCCCAAAGCACCAAGATATACGACCGGGCGACAGGCGAGATCACCTACGGCCGCGTACCCTCGGGCTCGGTAGTCGTGCCCGGATCGCTGCCCTCGGCCGACGGTTCGCACAGCCTGGCCTGCGCCGTCATCGTCAAGCGCGTCGACGCCCAGACCCGGTCCAAGACCAGCATCAACGAACTGCTGAGGGCCTGATGTCCGATTCCGCCGTCCTCCAATTGACCAGGGATCTTATTGCCCGGCCTTCCGTAACGCCCGATGACCAGGGCTGCCAGGACCTGCTGGCGGCGCGCCTGCAAGCGGCGGGCTTCACCTGCGAGACGCTGGCGTACGGCGACGTGAAGAACCTGTGGGCCCGGCGCGGCGACGCGGGTCCCTTGCTGGTATTCGCCGGCCACACCGACGTCGTTCCGACCGGGCCGCTGGAACGCTGGGACAGCCCGCCTTTCACGCCGACCGAGCGCGACGGAAATCTGTACGGCCGCGGCGCGGCCGACATGAAAAGCTCGATCGCCGCCTTTGTGGTCGCCGCCGAAGAATTCGTGGCCGCCCATCCCGGCCACAGCGGCTCGATAGGCCTGCTGATCACCGCCGACGAGGAAGGCCCGTCGGTGGATGGCACGGTCAAGGTCTGCCAGGCGCTGTCGGCGCGGGGCGAGCAACTGGACTACTGCATCGTGGGCGAGCCCACCTCGGTGGACCGCCTGGGCGACACCGTCAAGAACGGACGGCGCGGCTCGCTGTCGGGCCGGCTGACCGTGAAAGGCAGGCAGGGCCATGTGGCCTATCCGCATCTGGCGCGCAACCCCATCCATTTGCTGGCGCCCGCCCTGGTCGAATTGACGACGCAGGAATGGGATGCCGGCAACGAATATTTTCCGGCGACCACCTTCCAGGTTTCCAACCTGCATTCGGGCACAGGTGCGACGAATGTCGTCCCCGGCACGGCGGTGCTGGACTTCAATTTCCGCTTTTCCACCGCCAGCACGCCCGAAAGCCTGAAGGCGCGGGTCGCCGCCATACTTGAACGCCACGGGCTGGATTACGGCCTGGACTGGACGCTGGGCGGCGAGCCCTTCCTGACGCCGAAAGGCGGCTTGAGCAAAGCGCTGGAACAAGCCATACTTGACGAAACCGGAGTAGCGACACAGCTTTCCACGACCGGCGGCACTTCGGACGGCCGTTTCATCGCCAAGATCTGCAAGCAGGTCATCGAATTCGGCCCCATCAACGCCAGCATTCATCAGGTGAACGAGCATATCCGGCTGGATACCCTTGAGCCGCTGAAGAATATCTATCGCCGCACGCTCGGGCTCTTGCTGCCCGACCCAGACTGACCGGAGCCAGCATGCACGAAACCGCCCACCACGAACTGTTCACGCTGCGCGACCTGATGCGCTATGCCGTCAGCCAGTTCAACGCCTCGCGCCTGTCTTTCGGGCACGGCAGCGACAACGCCTGGGACGAAGCCGCCTATCTGCTGCTGCACACCCTGCACCTGCCGCTGGACACCCTGGATCCCTTCCTGGATGCGCGCGTCCTGCCCGAAGAACGCGAGCGTTTCCTGAAGCTGCTGGAGCGCCGCATCACGGACCACGTGCCCGCGGCCTACCTGACCGGCGAAGCCTGGCTTCAGGGCCACCGCTTCGTGGTCGACCCGCGCGTCATCATCCCGCGCTCGCCCATTTCCGAACTGCTGGCCGACGGCCTGAGCCCCTGGGTGGCGGATCCGGACGAGGTCGATTTCGTGCTGGACCTTTGCACCGGCTCGGGCTGCCTGGCGGTGCTGGCCGCCCTGGCCTTCCCGAATGCCCAGGTCGATGCGGTGGACATTTCCGAACATGCTCTCGAAGTGGCCGACCAGAACATCGAGCTGTCGGGGCTGGACGGGCGGGTCACCACCCATTGCAGCGATCTGTTCGACCAGTTGCCGCAGTGCGAATACTCGCTCATCGTCTGCAACCCGCCTTACGTCAATAACCACTCCATGGAAAACCTGCCGCAAGAGTACCGCCACGAGCCCACACTGGCCCTGGCGGGCGGCGAGGACGGCATGGATCTGGTGCGCCGCCTGCTGGAGCAGGCGCCGGACTTCCTGGCTCCCGGCGGGATGCTGGTCCTGGAGATCGGCAATGAATACTCGAATTTCATCGCCGCGTTTCCCGACCTGGAACCGGTCTGGCTGAGCACTGAAAACACCGAGGACCAGATCCTGTTGCTGACGCGGGAGCAATTGGCCCCGTGATCCGCGCCACTGGTTTGACACTGCGCCGCGGCACCAAAGTGCTGCTGGAGGAGGCCGATTTCGTCGTCAATCCCGGCGAGCGGGTCGGCATCGTCGGCAAGAACGGAGCCGGCAAATCCACCTTGTTTTCCCTGTTGCAAGGCAGGCTGGATCCCGATGCCGGCAGCCTGCTCATTCCGGCCGGCTGGCGCATCGCCAGCGTCGAACAGGAGATCAGCCACAACGACATGCCCGCGCGCGAGTTCGTCATCGACGGAGACACGCATTTGCGCGCCCTGCAGGCCGAGCGCGCCGCAATCCCCGACAGCAACGGCCACCGCATCGCCGAGCTGGAATCGGCGCTGGTCGAGGCCGACGCCTGGAGCGCTCCGTCACGCGCCGAACAGCTGCTGGCCGGCCTGGGCTTCGCTCCGACGCAATGGATGAGTCCCGTCAAGAGTTTCTCGGGTGGCTGGCAAATGCGGCTTGCGCTTGCGCGGGCGCTGATGGCGCCTTCCGAACTGCTGCTGCTGGACGAGCCCACCAACCACCTGGACCTGGACGCCATGCTTTGGCTGGAGCGGTGGCTGGGCGCCTATCAGGGCACGGTCCTGCTCATTTCGCACGACACCGAATTCCTGGACGCCGTGGCCAAGGCCATACTGCATTTCGACCAGGCGAAGCTGCTGCGCTACAAGGGCGGCTATGAAGACTTCCTGACCCAGCGCGCCGAGCGCCTGCGCCAGACCCGACTGGCCTGGGACAGGCAGATGCGCGAAACGGCCAGGCTGCAGGGCTTCATCGATCGCTTCAAGGCCAAGGCGACCAAAGCCAAGCAGGCGCAAAGCCGCGTGAAGGCGCTGGCCCGCATGGAAGTCCTGGCGCCCTTGCAGGCGGAAGCGGGAATCGACATACGCATTCCCGAACCCACCAGCATGCCCGACCCCTTGCTGGTGCTGGACAAGGTTTCCACCGGCTACCAGAACGAAGACGGCGGCAGCCGCCGCATCCTCGGCGACGTACAGCTCATGGTGCGGGGCGGCGCCCGCATCGGTGTGCTGGGCGTGAACGGCGCCGGAAAAAGCACCCTGATCAAGACGCTGGCCGACGAGCTGCCGGTCCTGGCGGGCGAACGCCGCGCATCCCGGGGACTGGAGATCGGCTATTTCGCCCAGCACCAACTGGACATGCTGGACCCTGCATCCACGCCGCTGCAGCATCTGCTGCGACTGGCACCGCAGACCCGCGAGCAGGAACTGCGCAACTACCTGGGCGGATTCGGCTTCAGCGGCGACACGGTGAACAGCCCGATCGCGCCCATGTCCGGCGGCGAAAAAGCCCGACTGGCCCTGTCGCTGATCGTCTGGCAAAAACCCAACCTGCTGTTGCTGGATGAGCCCAGCAACCACCTGGACGTGGACACCCGCGAGGCCCTGGCGACGGCGCTGGCCGAGTTCGCCGGCAGCGTGCTGCTGGTCTCGCACGACAGGCATCTGCTGCGCACGACGGTGGACAGCTTCTGGATCGTCGCCGACGGCGGCGTGCAGGAGTTCGACGGCGACCTGGAGGACTACCGGGACTGGCTGGCCGAGCGCAGCGCGACCGCGCGGGCCGAGGCCCGCAACGAGGCGCAGGCCGCGGCGCCCGAATCCGCGGTGGACCGCAAGACGCAGCGCCGCCAGGAGGCCGAGGAGCGTCAGCGCCTTGCCGTCCTGCGCAAGCCGCTGGACGCCCGATTGAAGAAAATCGAAGCGGACATGGAGGCGGCCGGCAAGCGCCTGCAAATGCTCGACGCGCTGATCGCCGATCCCGAATTCTATTCGGACGCCCGCCGTGAAGAGCGCCTGAAGGTGCTGGAGGAACATGGCGACCTGAGCAAGCGGCACGGCCTGCTGGAAGAGCAATGGCTGGAGATCCAGGAAGAGCTGGAGTCCTTGTCGGCGGGCTGACGGCGCCGGGGCGTACCGCTATTCCTCGTAGCTGACGATCACCACATCGGCCGCCTGCTGGCGTATCGGGACCAGCGCGCGGTAGGCCGCCGAATCGTGCCAGGCGTTCACCGCCGCCCGATCCGGAAAGCGTATCACCACGGTATCGGTATGGGCATGGTCGCCGGCCAGCACCTGGGCATTGCCGCCCCGGAACACCAAGGATGCGCCCCAAGGCGCGACCGTATCCGGGACCCGGCGGCAATACTCCGCCCATTTTTCCGCATCTTTGACGGTGATGTGCCCGATGATGTAGGCGCTTTTGCTTTCCATGTTGTCTCGCTTGTTGTTGGGGTTGGACACCGGCCTTTCTATTGCACCGCCATGCTACACCGTGGAGCTCCGTCTGGCGGTCGGCGCGGCGGGCAACATGCCGGAAAACGAATAAGGATATATTTTTATAGTATTTCAGTCTTAAGAGCCGGCTCTATAGAATAAAAAACAATATAAATTTCTTGCGAAGCCTTATCCATGAGCCGTCTTGCCATACAAACCGTCGACACCGCCCCCGAAGAAGCCAAAGACCGCGTGCTCGCGGCGCAAAAGAATAACGGCTTCCTGCCCAACCTGATCGGCGTCCTGGCCAATGCCCCCACCGCTCTGGAGACCTATCAGGTGGTCGGCGCCATCAATGCGCGCACCGGCCTGACGGCCGCCGAGCGCGAGGTCGTGCAGATTACCGCCGCCACGCGCAATGGCTGCGGCTTCTGTGTGGCGGGCCATACGGCCCTGGCCCGCAAGAAGCTGGCCATGCCCGAGGACATCATCCAGGCGCTGCGCAACACCGACGCCTTGAGCGATCCCAAACTCAATGCTCTGGCTCAGTTCACGCTGGCGGTGCTGGACCTGAAAGGCCAGGTTTCCGACGAGGATCTCAGTGATTTCCTGGCCGCCGGCTATACCCAGGCCAATGCGCTGGAAGTGGTGCTGGGCGTCAGCCTGGCCACTTTGTGCAACTACGCCAACAACCTGGCCAGGACGCCCATCAATCCCGAACTCCAGGCATACGCTTAAGCCGGGGGACGGACTGAAATGAGCCAGACCGACACCCGTTCTTCGCTGCTCGACGCCGTGGCCGCACAGGCCCGGGCCGAGCTCGCTCCTCTTGTCCAGGCCATAGACCAGCAGGGGCAGTACCCCGGCGACTACATGCGCCGCCTGGGCGCCCTGGGCGGCTTCGGCGCCGCCATTCCCAGGGAATTCGGGGGGCAAGGCCTGGATCTGACAAGCCAGATCGAGGTCACGACGCTGGTCGGCAACGAATGCGGCTCGACGGCCTTCCTGGTGTGGTGCCAGTCCAGCTGCGCCTGGTATCTGCTGAACTCGCCGAATGTAGCCGTGCGCGAACGCTATCTGGCGCCGGTGACCAAAGGAGAGCTCCTGTCGGGCACCGGCATGTCCAACGCGGTCAAGCATCTGGCGGGCATCGAAAGAATCCACCTCTCGGCTCGGCGCGAAGGCGACGAGTATGTGGTCAGCGGATCCCTGCCCTGGGTATCCAATGTGGGCGCCGACCACCTGGTGATCGTGGCCGCCTCGATCGAGGGCGAAGGCTACATCATGTTCGCCGCCCACGGAGGGCTGCCCGGCCTGGAACAGCATCCCTGCCCCGCGTTCTCGGGCCTGGAAGGCACCCAGACGCTGAACCTGCGATTCAAGGACGTGCACATCCCGGCCTCCGCCGTGCTGGCTCATCCCGATCAATTCCCCGCCTACATGAAGCGCATCAAGGGCGGCTTCGTGCTGGGACAGACCGGCATGGGCTTCGGCATCGTCCAGGCCAGCCTGAAGACCATACGCGAAACCAATGTCAGCCACGCCCACGTCAATGTGTTCCTGGACGATCAGGGCGACGAGCTGGCGCAGGAACTGGCCGATCTGAAAACGCGGACGGCCGCCCTGGCGCAATTGGCCCAGGAAGGCCGTGCGCCGCTGCTGGATGTGCTGAAAGCACGGGCCCAAACCTCGGAACTGACGCTCAAGGCGGCGAACTCCGCCGTCCTGCATGCGGGCGCCAAGGGCTACCTGATGCGTCATTCCGCGCAGCGGCGGCTGCGCGAAGCCGTCTTCGTGGCCATCGTGACGCCCGCCCTGAAGCACCTGCGCAAAGAAATCCGCGACCTTGAACAGAAGCAGGCCGTGGTCGAGGCCGCGTGATGGCCAGGCAATGGATGTGCGGGCCCTGCGGCCTGATCTACGACGAATCGGCCGGCCTTCCCGAAGACGGAATCGCGCCCGGCACGCCCTTCGAGGACATACCCGACGACTGGGTGTGTCCCGATTGCGGCATCGGCAAGGCCGATTTTTTCCTCATACCCGATTAAGAGCCCTGAATGACGAGAACCGCGTCATCCGACAAGCCGGTCGTTCTGGATGCCCACGGCATCCATCTCGGCTACCCCCGGCCGAACGAGGCCGCCAATACCGTGCTGCGCGATTTTTCGCTGCACCTGGCCAGCGGTGAAACCGTCGCCATACTGGGCCCCAGCGGTGTCGGAAAATCGTCCCTGTTGCGCGTGCTCGCCGGCTTGCAGGCGCCCGACCAGGGTACGGTGCACGTCAAGGGCGAGCGCCTGCAGGGTCCGCACCCCCGACTGGGATTCGTGTTCCAGGATCCCAGCCTGCTGCCCTGGCTGAACCTGGAGGAAAACGTGGGCTTCGGCCTGGACTTCAAGCATCAGCCCCGGATCAGCCCGGCCGAGAAAAAGGCCCGTGTCCAGGAGGCGATTGCCGAAGTCGACCTGCTGCGCGCCAAAGAGCGCTACCCCAGCGAGCTTTCCGGCGGCATGGCGCAGCGCGCGGCCCTGGCCCGTAGTCTGGTGCGCCAGCCCGAGATCCTGCTGCTGGATGAGCCCTTCAGCGCCCTGGATGAAATCACCCGCGGCGAGATGCAGACCCTGCTGCAAGGCATCACCAGCCGCCATCAGACCGCGGCCGTGCTCGTCACCCACGACATCGACGAAGCCCTGATACTGGCCGACCGCGTGCTGCTGCTGGGCCTGTACCCGGGACGCCTCATCGGCCAGTGGGAGATCGGCCTGCCGCATCCGCGCGACGAAGCCGTGCCTGAACTGGCCCGCATCCGCCTTGAAATCATGCAGACGCTGCGCGACGCGCGGCGCGCCACACCCCCTTCCAATCACCTGGACTCCTGAACGCCATGAAGCCTCCCGTAGAGATCGCAGCCACCCTGGATGCACGCCGCCAGTTCCTGAAGCTGTCGACCCTGTTCACCGCCATGGGCGCCCTGCCCCTGCTGCAGATGCACAAGCAAGCCATGGCGGCCGAGCCCAATGCCCCCGTGCGGATAGGCTATCTGGCCGTCACGGATTCCACGCCCCTGCTGGTGGCGCACCACAACAAGCTTTTCGAGGCCCAGGGTCTGGAAGTGGAAAAGCCCCGCCTGTTCCGCAGCTGGGCGCAAATCGTCGAAGCCTTCCTGAGCGGCCAGGTCAACGTGGTGCACCTGCTGTCGCCCATGACGGTATGGGCGCGCTACGGCAGCCAGTCGCGCGCCAAGGTCGTGGCCTGGAACCACATGTCGGGCTCCGGCCTGACCGTGCTGAACGACATCAACGACGTCGCCGACCTGGGCGGCCGGACCGTGGCCATTCCCTTCTGGTATTCGTTGCACAATGTGGTGCTTCAGCATCTGCTGAAAAGCAAGGGTTTGGAGTCCATCAGCGAAGGCGAGCCAGGCCCGAAACAAGTGAAACTGGTGGTCATGGCGCCATCGGACATGCTGCCGGCGCTGGCCAACAAGCAGATCGCCGGCTATACCGTCGCCGAACCCTTCAACGCCTCGGCCGAATTGCTGAAGGTGGGCAAGATCCTGCGCTTCACCGGCGACGTCTGGAAGGACCATGCCTGCTGTGTCGTGCTGATGCACGAACAGGATCTGGAACAGCGCCCGGAATGGACGCAGAAGGTGGTCAACGGCATCGTCCAGGCCCAGGCCTGGATACAGGAAAACCGCCAGGAAACGGCGCGCATCCTCGCCAAGGACAATCCGCAGCGCTATACGCCGCATTCCTACGAGACACTGGCCCAGGTGCTGGTGCCTGAACTGCTGGACACGGCGCAGTACGAAGCATCGGGCGCCATCGTGAACAAGGACTGGAAGGAAAAGCGCATCGACTTCCAGCCTTATCCCTTCCCCAGCTACACGGAAGAACTGGTCCGCAAGCTCAAGACCACCCTGGTGTCGGGCCGCAACGAATTCCTGCAATCGCTGGATCCGGCCTTCGTGGCCAAGGACCTGGTGGACGATCGTTACGCCAAGAAGGCCATACAGGACCTGGGCGGCATGTCGGTGTTCGGCCTGCCCGATACGTACACCCGCAGCGAAAGCATCACCCTCTAATTCATAACGGAAAGCACGGCATATGAACAAGGCACTGAAACGACCCAATCCCGGCGCGCGGCTCGCCCTGAGCCTGGGCGGCCTGTTCATCCTGCTGCTGCTGTGGGGCGCGGGCACGCGCATGCTGGAACAGAACATCGCGCTGGCCAATCTTCTGAGCCCGCGGGAGACCTTTCAAAGCCTGTATGCGCTGCTGGTCGAAAACCAGTTGACGCTGCATACGCTGACCAGCATGAAACGCGTGCTGATCGGGCTGGGCCTGGCCTTGCTGATAGGCGTGCCCATCGGTCTGGCCATAGGCAGCTCGCGCGCCCTGGAGAACAGCACCAGCAGCGCATTCCAGTTCCTGCGCATGATCTCCCCGCTGTCCTGGATGCCGATTGCCGTCATGGTGTTCGGCATCGGCGATGCGCCCATTTATTTCCTGCTGACCTTCGCCGCCGTCTGGCCCATCATCCTGAACACCTCGGCCGGCGTGCGCCAATTGAATCCGAAGTGGCTGATGCTGGCCAAGAGCCTGAGCGCAACGCGCCGGGAGATACTGTTCAAGATCATCGTGCCGGGCGTGCTGGGGCACATCCTGACGGGCGCCCGCCTGGCCATCGGCATCATCTGGATCGTGCTGGTGCCTTGCGAAATGCTGGGTGTCAGTTCGGGCCTGGGATATTTCATTCTGGACACGCGGGACCGGCTGGCCTATTCGGAACTGATGGCGGTCATCGTCCTGATCGGCGCATTGGGCTTCATGCTGGACGCCCTGGCGCAGAAAACCTACCAGCGCTGGACGCACACCGCGTGAACAGCGTCGCCCCGCGGCCCGGCGATGCCGCTGCGGGCTACGGGGCGCGGGGCTCGTGCAAGGTATTTTCTGACGCGTGCCGGGTGGCGGGGCAGGACGCACGCAGCGTATTCTTCTGACGCGTGCCGGGTGGCGGGAGCCGGCCTTGCTCCTCGTGGCCGGTTCGGCGCCCTGCGCGCCGAACACCGCTACGCCTGGCTCCTCCGCCCCTTCGGGCTACGTTCGCCGACGGCTGGCTCGGCCCCGAAAGTCGCCGCGTCCGACCCCCGCCACCCGACCCGCTGCGGTGTTTTTCGTTTGAGACGCCGCTGGGGTAGCTTTTGTGCTTGGCATTTTTATGCGGCGCCCTGTGCTGCTGGACGGGGTCTTGCGCCGTCCCGGCCTCGCGCGCCTGCCGCGCGGGCCGGAATATTCGGGCTTGGCGGATGGTCCATCGTCAACTATGCTGCCAAGGCGCAGCCGGTGGGCGGGGGACGGGCGACGGTTGAGCAAGCCGCCGCAGGTGCTTTGCGCCGGGGGCGTAAGAGGGCGCGCATGTTTGAGCCGGCAATCAGCCTACAGGCGGCTGATTGCCGGCGAGTTCGCGCCCGGCCCCCGGCGCAAAGCGCCTGCAAGGGGACCCCGAAGGGGCGCAGCGAGCGGAGCCCGGCCCCTGCCCACCGACTGTGCCGGTTTGACAAGTTGACGCCACACACTCACAGGCCATAAAGCCTGTAAACACCTGAACCGAAAATGCGCTAGCCGGCCACGATATCCAGTTTGGCCACGCCTAGCGCCAGCGTCTTCGTGCCCACCTCGCGGAACTGGATCTGCGCCTGCGCATCCTGGCCGGCGCCGCTAAGCCCTATCACCGTACCTTCGCCGAACTTGGCGTGCCTGACGCCGGTGCCGATGCGGAATTGCTTCTCACCCACCGTCACGCCCGTCGTCAGGCTGCGCGGCACGCGGGGCGCAACGGAGCCGCTGTCGGGCCGGCTGTAGGCATCGCCGCGCCGGAAAGCGCCGCTCCAGGTGTTTTCACGTACGGCAACGCGCCCTTCCTTGGGCGTCAGCCATTTCAGATGCTCGTCGGGTATTTCATCCAGAAAGCGCGAGCGCATGGCATAGCGGGTCTGGCCGTGCAGCATGCGGCTTTGCGCCAGCGTCAGGTACAGGCGTTCGCGCGCGCGGGTAATGGCCACGTACATCAGCCGGCGCTCCTCTTCCAGGCCGGCCGCCTCCAGCAGGCTGTTCTCGTGCGGGAACAGGCCTTCCTCGACCCCGGTGATGAAGACCGAATCGAACTCCAGGCCCTTGGCGGCGTGCACCGTCATGAGCTGGACGGCATCCTGCCCCGCCTGTGCCTGGTTGTCCCCGGCTTCCAGCGAGGCATGGGTCAGGAACGCGGCCAGCGGCGACATGGGCGCGGCGCCCTCGCCGGGTTCGGCGGACAGGGTCTGCGCCGCAAGCGCGCCATCGGGAATTCGCCCGGCCGGCAGGCCTTCGAAGTTTTCCTCGGCCACGAACGCGGCCGCCGCATTGACCAGTTCCTGCAGGTTCTCCAGGCGGTCGGCGCCTTCCCGGTCGTTCTGGTAGTGGGCCAGCAGGCCGCTGTGATGCACCACGTGGTCGATCAGCTCGGGCAGGGAAAGGATCTGCGCCTCGTGGGCCATTTGCTGGATCAATTCGGCGAAGCGCGCCAGATTGCCGCCGCCTTTGCCCGACATCAGGGGCACGGCGCGGAACAGGCTGCTGCCCTGCTGACGGGCCGTGTCGGCCAGCTGTTCGAGCGTGCGGGCGCCGATGCCGCGCGTGGGAAAGTTCACGACTCGCAGCCACGAGGTGTCATCATGCGGGTTGTCCATCAGCCGCAGGTAGGCCAGCGCATGCTTGACTTCCTGGCGCTCGAAGAAACGCAGTCCGCCGTATACCTTGTAAGGTATGCCGGCTGAAAACAGGGCGTGTTCGATGATGCGCGACTGCGCATTGCTGCGATACAGTATGGCGATTTCCCGGCGCAGGCGGCCGTCGTTGATCAGCGCCTTGGTCTCGTCGATGATCCACTGGGCCTCCAGCAGGTCGGATGGCTGCTCCACCACCCGGACCGGCTCGCCCTCGCCCTGCTCGGTCCACAGGTTCTTGCCCAGGCGGGCGGTATTGTGCGCGATCAGGGCGTTGGCCGAATCCAGTATGTGTCCGTAAGAGCGGTAGTTCTGCTCCAGGCGAATGACGTTGCCCCGGGCGTAGTCGCGCTCGAAATCCGACATATTGCCCACGTTGGCGCCACGGAAGGCGTAGATGGACTGGTCGTCGTCGCCGACCGCGAAAATCGACGCGCCGCCGCCCGCCAGCAGGGTCAGCCAGCGGTACTGCAGGGTGTTGGTGTCCTGGAACTCGTCGACCAGGATGTGCTGGAAGCGGCGCTGGTAATGTTCGCGTATGGGCGCATTGCGCTGCAGCAGCTCATAGGCGCGCAACAGCAATTCGGCAAAGTCGACCACCCCCTCGCGCTGGCATTGATCCTGATACAGCTGATAGATTTCGACCAGCCGGCGGCGATGCGCATCCCAGACCTCGACGTCGCCCGGCCGCTGCCCTTCTTCCTTGGCGCCGTTGATGAAGCGCTGGACGTCGCGCGGCGGAAATTTCTCGTCGTCGATCCCGGCGCCCTTCAGCAGGCGCTTGATCGCCGCCAGTTGATCGGCGCTGTCCAGTATCTGGAAGGTCTGGATCAGGCCGGCGTCACGGTGATGGGCGCGCAACAGCCGGTTGCACAGGCCATGAAAGGTGCCCACCCACAGCCCGCGCGTATTGATGGGCAGCAAGGCCGAAAGGCGCGTGAGCATCTCGCGCGCCGATTTGTTGGTGAACGTGACCGCCATGAGCCCAAAAGGACTGGCCTGGCCTGTTTGTATCAGCCAGGCCATGCGTGTCGTCAGAACTCGGGTTTTTCCGCTGCCCGCGCCGGCCAGGACCAGCGCGTGTGAGGGAGGTAGCGTGACAGCGGCTTGTTGTTGCGGATTGAGGCTGTCTATCATGCCGCGTAGCGGCGCAACCGGTAGGCGAACTGCTCGAGGCTTTCTATGCCGCTTTGCTGGGCCCGCTGGCACCATGCCTGCAAGTCGGCCAGCAACTGCTCGCTGCTGGCGCTGGAGCTTTCCCAAAGGCGGACCAGTTCGCGCCGCATCTGCACCAGCGTGGACAGGGATTGATTCTGGGCCAGGACGGTGTCCAGTTCGGCGCGTTGAGCCGGTTCAAGGGTGTCGTCGGTGCTGCTGATCCAGTCTTTGCAGCGGCTGAGCAGCGTCCAGCTGCAATCGGGACTGCCTTCCTTGCGCGCGGGCTTCAGCTTGCTGAGTTCGTCGCTGGCCGCTTTCTTGACCAGGTCGGTGTAGCGCGCCAGGATTTCGTAGCGGTGGGTGATGACGCCCTGCAAGGTGCTGGCATCGGCCAGGGCCTTGGGCGGATCGAGCTTGAGCTTGGGCGCCAGCTTCTTGACCTTGGCCAGGCCGAAGAATCGCAAGACGCTTATATAGCACCAGCCCAGGTCGAACTCGTACCATTTGGTGGAGAACTTGGCCGAGGTGCCGTAGGCGTGGTGGTTGTTGTGCAGTTCTTCGCCGCCGATGATGATGCCCCAGGGCGACACATTGGTGCTGGTATCGGGACTGGCATAGTTGCGATAGCCCCAGGCGTGGCCGATGCCGTTGACGACGCCGGCGGCCCAGAAGGGTATCCAGGCCATCTGGATGGCCCATACGGTCAGGCCAAGCACGCCGAACAGGGCCAGGTCGATGCCCAGCATGATGAGGATGCCCATCAGGCTGTGACGGGTGTAAAGCTTGCGTTCGATCCAGTCATCGGGCGTGCCGTGGCCGAAGCGCTTGAGGGTTTCGGGGTTGGTGGCTTCCTCGCGGTACAGTTCGGCACCGCGGAAGAACACCTTGCCCAGGCCGAATACGACCGGTGAATGAGGGTCGCCTTCTTTCTCGCACTTGGCGTGGTGCTTGCGGTGTATGGCCACCCATTCCTTGGTGACCATGCCGGTGGTCATCCAAAGCCAGAAACGGAAGAAATGCATGACGCCCGGATGCAGGTCCAACCCCCGATGAGCCTGGCTACGGTGCAAAAATACCGTAACCGCCACGATCGTGATGTGAGTGAGCACAAGGGTAACCAGCACGACCTGCCACCACGAAAGTTGCAGCAAACCGCCTGATAATAAAGTAATAATTTGGTCCATAAACCTGTAAAGGCCTCATGTTAAGACAAAGAAAAGTGTAGCCCAGTTGTCAGGCTTATGACAGCAGAATTTCAATTTAGTTTTGATGAAAATCAAGAATGGCGCGGCTCGGCGCGCCATTCCTTGCGTCTTTCCAGGCCGGGATGCGGCCCAGTATGCCTTAGAACGCCCTGGGAGGCCGCCAGGGCGTTTTCCTGGAAAAACTACAGCCCCCCTTCGCTGGGCGTTTGCGCAGCGTCCTGGGGCGTCGTGGGGCCTTTTTCGGCATTGGCGGGCTTCGCCCGCTCCAGCACGGCGGCGAAAAAACCGTCGGTACCGTGTACGTCCGGGCGCATGCGCAGATACAGGCTTTCCTGTGTCAGATTTTCGCAACGATCTGCGGCGATTTTGCCGGCATCCAGGAGGGTAAAGTCGGGATGTTCAGCTAAAAAAGCCTCAACCTGCTGCTCGTTTTCCTCCGGCAGCACGCTGCAGGTGGCATAGACCAGCCTGCCGCCCGGGGCGACGCAACGCGCCGCCTGCCGCAGGATGCGCGCCTGGGTTTCCAGGAGCGCCTGCAGGGACTCCGGATGCTGGCGCCATTTAAGGTCGGGATTGCGCCGCAGTGTGCCCAGCCCGCTGCACGGCGCGTCGACCAGAACCCTGTGCGCCTTGCCGCGCAGGCGCTTGACCCGCTGATCGTTGTCGGGGTCGATGACCACGGGCACGATGTTGGACAGGCCGCTGCGGGCAAAGCGCGGCTTGGCCCGTGCCAGGCGCGCCGCCGACACATCGAAGGCATAGAGGCGGCCCGTGGAACGCATCAGCGCCCCCAGCAGCAGCGTCTTGCCGCCGGCGCCGGCGCAATAATCGATGATCATCTCGCCGCGCTTGGGCGCTACCAGCGCCGCCAGGATCTGGCTGCCTTCGTCCTGGACTTCGATTTCGCCCTTCTCGAACATGGGCCAGCGATTCACCGGAGGCCGGCCTTGCAGGCGTATGCCCCAAGGAGAATACGGCGTGGGTTCCGGGTCGTAGCGCAGCGCGGGCCCGGCGCGCAATTGCTTGAGCATGTCCTTGCGGTCGGCCTTAAGGGGATTGACCCGTATGTCCAGCGGCGCCGTCTGGTTCAGGGCCCGGACCAGGGAATCCGGATTGTCCAGCGCAGCGAGGCGCTCATCCAGCCAATCGGGAAGGCTGTCGCGCACTGCCCGGGACAAGCCCGCCACGTCTATCTTCTGCACGTGCTCCAGCCAATGCTGCTCTTGTTCCGACAAGCCCTGGTTCAGCACCGATTTGTCGAATACCGATGCCAGGCCCAGGATGGCCAGGCGGCGGGCGGCGGGCCCGCTGCCGCTTTCGGCGTACTGCCGGTAGCGGCGCAAATGGCGCAGCACATCGAAGACGGCTTCGGCCACCTCGCCGCGATCGCGCATGCCCAGCTTGGGATGGGCGCGCAGCCAGTGCGACAAAGCGGCATCGGCCGGGTATTCCCATTGCAGGATCTCGCCCAGCACGCTGCGGACCTGTTCGATGCGCACGGCCGCCATGACGTAGGGGCGACCGGCGGGCGCAGCGCCCTCGCGCCGAGGAGCGCCGGCCTCTCGCCGTGGCGCAGCGCCTTCCGGACGGGAGGCGCCGCCTTCGTGCCGTGCGGGACGGCCCGCGCGCCGGGCGGTACTGCTTTCCCGCCGGGGGTCGCGCTCTTCGCGCGTGTCGCGGCCGCGGGAAGCGCGCCGCGGCTTGTCGGTGTTGTTCATGACGACCTTTCCGATGATGCGACGCCTTGCTGCGTCAGGACGAAGGAGCGGCTGGCGACGCCGCGCACATGCACGCGCTGCATGGCGTCGAGCGATACGCGCCCCTCGGCCAGCCAGCGTACCACGTCCGCGTACATGCGGTGTTCCACCTTCAGGACACGGCCGGCCAAGTCGTCCGGCGTGTCGTCGGCCAGCACGGGGACGATGCCCTGCGCGACGATGGGACCGTGGTCCAGCACCGGGGTAACGAAATGGATGGTGCAGCCATGCCATTGCACGCCGGTCGCCAGGGCCTGCTGATGCGTGTGCAATCCCGGAAAAGCCGGCAGCAGGGACGGATGGATGTTGATCAGGCGCCCATTGAAGCGCTCCACGAAGGCCGGGGTCAGCACCCGCATGAAACCGGCCAGCAAGACGTAGTGCGGCTGGTGGGCATCGACGGCGGCGGCCAGCGCGGTATCGAAGTCTTCGCGCGTGGCGTAATCGCGATGCGCCACGACCTGGGTCGGGATGCCCTGCCCGGCGGCCCACTCCAGCCCGCCGGCATCGGCCTTGTTGGCGACGACGGCGCAGACCTGCGCCGGCAGGGAGAGTTCGCGCACCGTGTTGACGATGGTCTGCATGTTGGAACCGCGTCCCGAAATCAGGACGACAATGCGGCAGCCGGAAGGAAGAGAAGCATCCAAGACGATAATTCCAGAGTAAGGCAACACAAAATTGTAAACTCTCGGGTGTGAAAAACGCTCCCGCCCTTTACCGCAGCCTTCCCCGCTACGATAGCCAACGCCCCAGCGCCGTGACGATAGGCAATTTCGACGGCGTCCATCGCGGCCACCAGGCCATTTTGCGCCGGGTCCGCCAGCACGCCCGGGAACATGGCCTGGCCGCCACGGTCATGACCTTCGAACCCCATCCGCGCGCCTATTTCGCCCGGCGCGGCCAGCGTCCGGAACTCATCCCCACGCAGGTCAGCAGCTTGCGCGACAAGGTGGCCGCCCTGGCGCGGCATCATGTCGACCAGATCGTGCTCGAACGCTTCAACCACACGCTGGCCGACATGTCGGCCCAGGACTTCATCGAGCGCCTTCTGGTGGAAGGACTGAACACGCGCTGGCTGCTGGTCGGCGAGGACTTCCGCTACGGCCACAAGCGCAGCGGCGACATCGAGCTGTTGCGCAGCGCCGGCCGCCGCTTCGGCTTCCAGGTCGAAACCATCGCGGACGTGGCCGACGAACACGGCCATCGCATTTCCAGCTCCGAGTTGCGCACCGCCCTGGCCGTGGGCAATCTGGACCGCGCCGAACATCTGCTCGGCCAGCCCTATTCCATCAGCGGACACGTCATACACGGCCAGAAACTGGGCCGCAGCATAGGCTATCCCACGCTGAACCTGCGCGTGCCCGCCCAGTGCGCCCTGCGATCCGGCGTGTACATCGTGCGCGCCCACGGCCTGGGACCCCAGCCCATCAAAGGCGTGGCCAGCCTGGGCGTGCGGCCCACCATTTCGCACGGCGGGCGCCTGATGCTGGAGACCCACCTGCTGGACTGCCGGGTGGACGCATACGGTAAACTCACGTGTATTGAATTCCTCGAGTATCTGCGGGACGAAGAAAAATTCCCCGACCTTCCCACTATGATCGCCGCCATCGACAATGATGCGCAAAGCGCTCGCGACTATTTCGCCTTCCATGGACTATAGAAACACCTTAAATTTGCCCGACACTCCTTTTCCCATGCGCGGCGATCTGGCCAAGCGCGAGCCCGGCTGGGTGGCCGAGTGGGAAGAAAAAAAGGTTTACGCAGCCATACGCGCTGCCAGCAAAGGAAGACCGAAATTCGTACTGCATGACGGCCCGCCCTATGCCAACGGCGACATCCACATCGGCCACGCCGTCAACAAGATACTCAAGGACATCATCGTCAAGAGCCGCGCCATGGCCGGCTACGATGCCGTCTATGTGCCGGGCTGGGATTGCCACGGCATGCCCATCGAGATCCAGATCGAGAAGAAATACGGCAAGCATCTGCCGGTGGCCGAAGTCCAGGCCAAGGCGCGCGCCTACGCGCTGGAGCAGATCGACCGCCAGCGCCGGGATTTCAAGCGACTGGGCGTGCTGGGCGACTGGGACCGCCCCTATCTGACCATGAACTTCAGCAATGAAGCGGACGAGTTGCGCGCCCTGGCGCGCATTCTTGAAAAGGGCTATGTGTTTCGCGGCCTGAAGCCGGTGAACTGGTGCTTCGACTGCGGCTCCGCCCTGGCGGAAGCCGAGGTCGAATACGCCGACCGCAAAGACCCGTCCATCCACGTGGCCTTCAAGTTCGACGACAAGGCCAGGCTGGCGCAAGCCTTCGGCCTGCCCCAGGTCGACGACGGGGCCATCGTCATCTGGACCACGACGCCCTGGACCATACCCGCCAACCAGGCGCTGAACGTCCATCCGGACTTCGAGTACGCCCTGGTCAAGCTGGACGAGGCGCGCAGCACCGGACCCATGCTGCTGCTGGCCAAGGACCGCGTCGAAACCTGCCTGGCCGAATGGAAGCTGTCCGGAAACATCGTTGCCACCGCCAAGGGCGAAGCACTGTCCGGGCTGGAATTCCGGCACCCTCTGTACGAAGCGCACGAAGGCTATCGGCGCCTGTCCCCCGTCTACCTGGGCGACTATGTGACGCTGGATAGCGGCACGGGCGTCGTGCACTCCGCGCCCGCCTACGGCATCGAAGACTTTGTTTCATGCAAGGCCCACGGCCTGAAGGACGACCAGATCATCAGCCCGGTCATGGGCGACGGCCACTATGCCGAAAGCCTGCCGCTGTTCGGCGGCCAGATGATATGGAAAGCCAACCCCGTCATCGTCGAAGCCCTGAAGCTAGCTGGCAGCCTGCTGCATACGGAGCCCCTGCTGCACAGCTACATGCATTGCTGGCGCCACAAGACCCCCATCATCTATCGCGCCACCAGCCAGTGGTTCGCCGGCATGGACCGCCAGCCCAAATCCGGCCGGACCCTGCGCGAGACGGCGCTGGAAGGCATAGACAACACCGAGTTCTACCCGGCCTGGGGCCGCGCGCGCCTGCACGCCATGATCGCCAACCGGCCCGACTGGACCTTGTCCCGCCAGCGCCAATGGGGCGTGCCCATGGCCTTCTTCGTGCACAAGGAAACCGGCGAACTGCATCCGCGCACGGTCGAGCTCATGGAGCAGGTCGCGCAGCGCATCGAGCAGCACGGCATCGAGGCCTGGCAATCGCTGGACCCGGCCGAACTGCTGGGCGACGAAGCCGCTCATTACGAAAAGAACCGCGACACGCTGGACGTGTGGTTCGATTCCGGCACGACCCACGCCACGGTGCTGGGCGGCCAGGACCATAGCGTCAAGGGTTCGCATGCCGACGAACTGGCCTGGCCCGCCGACCTGTACCTGGAAGGCTCGGACCAGCACCGCGGCTGGTTCCACTCCTCGCTGCTGACGGGCTGCATGCTGTACGGGCGGCCGCCTTACAAGGCCTTGCTGACGCACGGCTTCGTGGTCGACGGCCAGGGCCGCAAGATGAGCAAGTCGGTCGGCAACGTCATCGCCCCGCAGAAGGTTTCCGATTCCCTGGGCGCCGAGATCCTGCGCCTGTGGACGGCGTCGACCGACTATTCCGGCGAGCTGTCGATTTCCGACGAAATCCTCAAGCGCGTCGTCGAAGGCTATCGCCGCATACGCAATACGCTCAAGTTCCTGCTGGGCAACCTGCGGGACTTCGATCCGGCAAGCGATGCGGTGGCGCTCGAGGACATGATCGAAATCGACCGCTACGCGCTGGCCATGACCTCCGCCATGCAGGCCGAAGTCCTGGCCAACTTCCAGCGCTACGAATTCCATCCCGCGGTGTCGCGCCTGCAGATATTCTGTTCCGAGGACCTGGGCGCCTTCTACCTGGACGTACTAAAAGACCGGCTGTACACGGCCGGCAAGACCAGCCTGGCGCGCCGCTCCGCCCAGACGGCCATCCATCACATCACGCATGCGCTGCTCAAGCTGATGGCGCCCATTCTGTCCTTCACCGCGGAAGAAGCCTGGAAAGACCTGCATACCGGAAACAGCGACGTCCCCAGCATATTCACCGGGCTGTTCCACGCCGTTCCGGCGCTGCCCGACGAAGTCCCGCTGCGCGAAAAGTGGGCCCGCCTGCGCGAGATCCGCGCCGAAGCCATGCGCAAGATCGAGGAAGTGCGCAGCACAGGCGACATCGGCTCGTCGCTGGCGGCGGAACTGGATGTGCATGCCTCCGGCAGCGACCACGCGCTGCTGGCCAGCCTGGGCGAGGACCTGCGTTTCGTGCTGATCGTATCGCGCGCCACGCTGCACGCGGCCGAAGGGGAATTGCGCATACAGGTCACGCCGACCAGGGAAGAGAAATGCGAACGCTGCTGGCATCATCGCCACGACGTCGGCACAGACCCGCAGCACCCCACTCTTTGCGGACGCTGCGTCGACAACCTGTTCGGCCAGGGCGAGCCGCGCCGGCATGCCTAGCGCAAGTCCCGGCCACCCCGCCCCACGCCCTAAGGCCTCGCGCTTCTGGGCGTGGATGCTGGGCGCGCTGGCCATCATCGCGCTTGACCAGGTCACGAAGATCTACTTCGACAGCCATCTGAGCTACGGCGAACGCTGGCATCTGCTGCCCTTCTTCGACTTCACCCTGCTGTACAACCCCGGCGCCGCATTCAGCTTCCTGGCCGATGGCCAGGGCTGGCAGCGCTGGCTGTTCACGGCCATCGCGCTGGGGGCCACTGGGCTCATCATCCATTTGCTGCGACGCAATCCGGGGCAAACCCTGTTTTGCGCATCCCTCATGTGCATACTGGGCGGAGCCATAGGCAATGTCATCGACCGCATCCAGCACGGACACGTCATTGATTTTTTGCTGTTTTATTGGGATAGTTGGTATTTTCCGGCGTTCAACGTGGCGGACGTTTCCATCACCTGCGGGGCCGTCCTGCTGGTGTGCGACGAATTGCGCCGCATGCGCCAGGAAAAGAACAAGTCCCGGAAATCGGCTTGAACCCACTTAACGCTGAATGGCGCACGCCCATGCTTGAACTTGCCGACAAACGTATTGTGCTGGGCCTGACCGGCGGCATCGCCTGCTACAAGGTGGCCGAGTTCCTGCGGCGGGCGCAGGATCAGGGCGCCGTTGCAGACGTGGTCATGACGGAAGCCGCCACGCATTTCATCGGCTCGACCACCATGCAGGCGCTGTCGGGCCGGCCGGTGTACCTGGATGCCTGGGATGCCCGGGTGCCCAACAACATGGCGCACATCAACCTGACGCGCGGCGCCGACGCCATCGTCATCGCGCCGGCCAGCACCGATTTCATCGCCAAGCTGGCCCATGGCCTGGCCGACGACCTGCTGTCCACGCTGTGCGTGGCCAAGGGCAACTGCCCCCTGCTGGTGGCTCCGGCGATGAACCGCGAAATGTGGCTGCATCCGGCCACTCAGCGCAATGTGGCGCAGATCAAGGCGGACGGCGCCGTCATCCTCGGGCCCGCCGAAGGCAACCAGGCTTGCGGCGAGATCGGCAGCGGCCGGATGCTGGAACCTCACGAGTTGCTGGCGGAGCTCATCGCCTTCTTCCAGCCCAAGCCGCTGCGCGGAAAGCGGGTGCTCATCACCGCCGGCCCCACCTCCGAAAAAATCGATCCCGTCCGGGTCATCACCAACCGTTCTTCCGGCAAGATGGGCTACGCCATCGCCCGGGCCGCCCGCGAAGCCGGCGCCCAGGTCGTCCTGGTGTCCGGCCCCACGGCCCTGCCCGCGCCCTACCAGGTGGAGCGCGTCGCCATCGAAAGCGCGGCGCAGATGCATGCCGCCGTCATGAACGAGGCCCGCGACGCCGACGTGTTCATTTCGGTGGCGGCGGTGGCCGACTGGCGGGTCGTGAACGCCAGCGGCAGCAAGCTGAAGAAACAGGCGGACGGCAAGGCGCCCCAATTGGAATTCGAGGCCAACCCCGACATCCTGGCCGAAGTGGCCCGCATGCCCTCGGGCCCGTACTGCGTGGGCTTTGCCGCCGAAACCGAAAACCTGCTGGAATACGCGGAAGCCAAGCGCAAGCGCAAGGGCGTGCCCCTGCTGGTCGGCAACCTGGCCCAGCAGGCGATGAACGCCGACGAAACAGAGCTAGTCCTGTTCGACGATGCCGGGCATACCGCCCTGCCTATCCTTGGCAAACTGGCGGCGGCGCGAGAGTTGATCACGGCGATTGCCCGCAAACTGCCTGGCAAACCCACACCCTGATACGAAGTACGGCGACGAATCGCAACGCAACGCAACGCCAGCGCCGGAGCATATGGCATGGGTTTGATCGCCTATGCCCTTGCTTCCCCATGGCCAGCGTTGCATCGCAATCGCCACCACCGGTGGCGCTCTCAACGCATACAATGGCGCATCACAGAAACCGAGTTCCATCAAGAAAGAAAAAACCATGAGAAAAATTGCACTGAAGATTCTGGACCCGCGCATGAACGACTATCTGCCGGCCTACGCAACCAGCGGCTCCGCCGGCCTGGATTTGCGGGCCTGCGTGGATGCCCCGCTGTCCTTGCCGCCGGGTGCGACGGAACTGGTGCCCACGGGCCTATCCATCCATATCGCCGATCCGGCCTACGCAGCCATGATTCTGCCGCGTTCTGGCCTGGGGCATAAGCACGGTATCGTACTGGGCAATTTGGTGGGCCTGATCGATTCGGACTACCAGGGCCCCTTGATGGTGTCGGTGTGGAATCGCGGCCAGCAGGACTTCACGCTGCAACCGATGGATCGCCTGGCGCAACTGGTGGTGGTGCCGGTGCAGCAGATCGAGTTCGAGATTGTCGACGAGTTCGAGGACAGCGCACGCGGCGCGGGCGGATTCGGGAGCACGGGGCGCGGCTGATCCCGATGCGGAGATCAGGCGAAGCCGAACAAGCTGATCTTCCGCTCATCAAATCGGAGACACACGGCTGAGCCACGCCAAAGAGTTGGCTCATTTCTGTTTGGACAAGCCGTGTCGTCAGCGCAGTCATCAAAACGGAACGTAATTCATGCCTCCACTATTTCCGGAGCATCTTCGCTGACATCATTGACACGTGCAAAGTGTTGGATACTCATTGGCCCACCCCTTCAATAAATCCCGATGATGCTCGTTGGCAAACCGCATATCAGGAAATATATCGACCCGTGCCAGTAATCGTCATCAGCACTTGCCGCAAGGGCGGGATGGCGGAGGCCGGGGCCAGCGAATTCGGGAGCGTCGCGTTTCCGGCCGCTGGCGGGGATGCAAGGCCGTGACTGTTTGAGCGCGACGCTTTCGGACAGCCGGTGGCTGTCCGACGCGCGAGTTTCACGGCCGCCCCGCCAGCGGCCGGAAACGCGAGGAGTCCCGGAACGGGACCGCGGACGGTGAGCAGGTTCCGGTCTCCGCCATCCCGCCCGCTCAAGAACGAAAGCGGCACAGCCAAGCCTGACAAGCACAAGCCCAACCCACATCGATCGACAACTTTCTCGTCATCGAATACAGCAGCAAGCATGTGCAATTTCAATACCTGAACCCAGTCGAAAACGCGGCTAAGCCGCCTCTTCTTCCCCAAGATAAGCAGCCCGAACCTTGGGATCATCCAGCAACTGATCCGACGGCCCTTCAAGAATCACACGCCCCGATTCCATCACATACCCCCGGCTGCTGGTCTCCAGCGCCAGCTTGGCGTTCTGCTCGATCAACAGTATCGTCACCCCTTCGGAAGCAATCGTGCGCACCACCTCGAAGATCTTCTCGACCATCAGCGGCGCCAATCCCATCGAGGGCTCATCCAGCAGCAACAGGCGAGGACGTGAAATCATCGCGCGCCCCATCGCCAGCATCTGCTGCTCGCCGCCCGACAAGGTTCCCGCCGACTGGCGGCGCCTTTCGGCCAGGCGCGGGAACAGTTCAAACACGTGCTCCGTGTCCTTCTTTACGCCATCGGGGTCCTTGCGGCTGTACCCGCCCATCGTCAGGTTTTCTTCGATGGTCAACTGCCCGAAGATACCCCGCCCTTCAGGCACCATCACCAGGCCCTCGCGCACCAGCATATACGAAGGCGATCCGGCAATCGACTTGCCTTCGTAAAGGATATCGCCGCCGGCAATGGGCACCAGTCCGCAGATCGCCCGCAAGGTCGTGCTTTTGCCCGCCCCGTTCGCGCCGATCAGGCTGACCAGTTCGCCGCGCTCCACCCGCAGGTCCATGCCGCGCACCGCGCGAATGCCGCCATAGGCGACTTCCAACTGGCGTATTTCCAGCAAATCATTTGTATTGCTCATGAAAGCTTCCCACTCTTGTCGCCCGCGGCCGGCGCCTGATCCGCAATGCGCCCCGCGGGCGCGGCGGGCGTATGCTCCGCCGCGCCCGCGCCCAGATAAGCCTCGATGACCTTGGGATTGCGCTGGACCTCGGCCGGCTTGCCCTCGGCCAGCACCTTGCCGTATTCCAGCACCAGCACCCGGTTGCACAAGCCCATGACCAGCTTCATGTCGTGCTCGATCAGCAGCACCGTGACCCCGTCGTCGCGGATCTTCTCGATCAGGCGGCGCAGCACCACGGTTTCCGACGCGTTCATGCCGGCCGCCGGCTCGTCCAGCGCCAGCAGGGCGGGATCGGTGGCCAGCGCCCGGGCGATCTCCAGGCGGCGCTGATCGCCATACGGCAGCGAACTGGCCACATCGTTGGCCCGTTCGCCGATGCCCACGTACTCGAGCAGCTCGTGCGCGCGCCGCTCGATGGCGGCCTCTTCGTCGCGCGTCGCCTTGTTGCGCGTGATGGCGCCGTACACGCCCGCACGAGTGCGGATATGGCGCCCTATCATCACGTTCTCGATGGCGCTGAGACTGCCGAACAGGCGTATGTTCTGGAAGGTGCGCGCCAAGCCGACGATGGCGATTTCATGCGGCTTCAGGCGCGTAAGCTGATGTCCCATGAAATTGCATGTGCCCGATTCAGGCACATACAGGCTGGTCAGCACATTGAACAGCGTGGTCTTGCCCGCCCCGTTCGGTCCGATCAGACCGTAGATGTCGCCCTTGCAGATGGAAAAGCTGACATCCGACAAGGCCTGCAAGCCGCCGAAGCGCTTGCTGAGCTTGTTCGCCACCAGCAGCAACTCGGGCATGGAGCGCGCGTCGGTGTTCACATTGGCCTGTATCATGCCTGGCCCTCCTTGGCGGCGGTGAGTTCACGCCGGCGCGTGGCCGACGGCCACAGGCCGGCCGGACGAAAGATCATGACCAGCACCAGTGCGAAGCCGAAGAGCAGCATGCGTATGCCTTCAGGGTCCAGGATCACGTCGCCGAACAGGGTCTGCTGCGCCGGCACGACCACTGCCCGCAGCAGCTCCGGAAAGACGGAAAGAATGATGGCGCCCAGTATGACGCCCGGTATATGCCCCATGCCGCCCAGCACCACCATGCACAGCACCATGATGGATTCGGTCAGACTGAAGCTCTCGGGACTGACGAAACCTTGCATGGAAGCGAACATGGCGCCCGCCACGCCGCCGAAGCTGGCGCCCATCGAAAAGGCCAGCAGCTTGATGTTGCGCGTATTGATGCCCATGGCCTTGGCCGCGACCTCGTCCTCGCGCACGGCCTCCCAGGCACGGCCTATGCGCGAGTTCTGCAGACGCACGCAGATGACGACGATGATGATGGTCAGCAGCAAGAGCAGGTAATAATATTTTTCGGGTCCGGTGATGCGGAAGCCGAACAGCGACTGCGAGCGCCCGAAGGCGAACTCGCCGATGGAGAAGGTATCGATGCGGTTTATACCTTGCGGACCGTTGGTGATGTTGACGGGCGCATCCAGGTTGTTCATGAAGATGCGCACGATTTCGCCGAACCCCAGGGTCACGATGGCCAGGTAGTCGCCCCGCAGCTTCAGGGTGGGCGCGCCCAGCATGGCGCCGAAGAAGGCGGCCAGCAGCACACCCAGGGGCAGCACCACCCAGAACGGCAGGTGCAGGCCGAAGTGCGGGGACGCCAGCAAGGCCCAAACATAGGCGCCCACGGCATAGAAAGCGATATAGCCCAGGTCGAGCAGGCCCGCGAAGCCGACGACGACGTTCAGGCCCAGGGCCAGCATTACGTACAGCAGGGCGAAGTTCAGCGTGCGCACCCAGCTTTGGCCGGCCATGCCCAGCACGAAGGGCAGCACGGCCAGCACCAGGCCGCACAAGGCGATGCCCAGCCACACTTTGAGCGAAATGCCGCCTTGACGGGAAACAGTGGAATGACTCATGCGCGGTCCCCTACCCGTTCGCCCAAAAGCCCCGACGGACGGAACACCAGGACCAGGATAAGCACAATAAAGGAAAACACATCTTGATAGTTGCTGCCGAAAACACCGTTGGTCAGGTCGCCGATATAGCCCGCGCCCAGCGATTCGATCACGCCCAGCAGCAGGCCGCCCAGCATGGCTCCGCCCAGGTTGCCGATGCCGCCCAGCACGGCCGCCGTAAAGGCTTTCAGGCCCAGCATGAAGCCCATGGTGTATTGGGCCACTCCGTAATAGGTGGTGATCATGACGCCGGCCACCGCGGCCAGCGCCGAGCCGATCAGGAAGGCGGCGGAGATCACGGTATTGATGTTGACGCCCATCAGGCCGGCCACTTCGCGGTTCTGCGCCGTGGCGCGCATGGCGGTGCCCAGGCGGGTGCGGTGCACCACCAGCAGCAGCCCGGCCATGATGGCGGTCGCCGACAGGATGATGATGACTTGCAGCAAGCTGATGCGCGCGCCGCCCAGCTGAAAGATATTCGGTTCGATGATGTGCGGAAAGCTAAGGTAGTTGCGTCCCCAGACCATCATCGCGATGTTCTGGATGATGATGGACACGCCGATGGCGGTGATCAGCGCGGCCAGGCGCGGCGCGCGGCGCAGTGGCCGATAGGCGAAGCGCTCGGCGATCCAGCCCAGCGCCATGCAGACGGGTATGGCCAGCAGCAAGGCGGCCGACACGGCCAGCCAGGCCGACAGGCTGCCCGGATCCGCGCCGATGAGCGTCACCACCAGCGTGGTCGCGACCATGGCGCCCACCATCACGACGTCGCCATGGGCGAAATTGATCAGGCCTATGATCCCATAAACCATGGTGTAGCCAAGGGCGACCAGGGCATACACGCTGCCCACGGTGACGCCGTTGACCAATTGTTGTAGAAGAATATCCATGTTTTAGGACTCGCAGCTTGGGCCGGCCGAGGCCGGCCCGTGAACAACCGGCAAGGCTTAGTTGGCCTTGCTGACCATGGTCTTGACCATTTCCCATTTACCGTTCTTGACTTCGTAAATGGTGACGGAAATTTCCTTCAGGTCGCCGTTCTTGTCGTAGGCGATGTTCTGGCTGGTGGCGCCGGTGCGCTGCAGGGAGGCCAGCTTGGGCAGGTAGGACTCGGGCTTGGCCGATCCGGCTTCCTTCATGGCGGTGATCATGTTCCATGCGCCGTCATAGGCGTAAGGCGCATAGACGCCGGGCTCGACCTTGAAGCGGGCCTTGTAGTCGGCTTCGAATTTTTCACCCGCGGCCATCTGCTTCAGGGGCACGCCGGCCAGCGAGGCGTAGGTGCCGTTGGCGGCATCGCCGGCCAGCTTGAGGAAGGTGTCGCTGCGGGTCATTTCACCCGAGACCAGCGGGGCCTTGATGCCCAGCGTGACCATCTGGCGGCGCATCGGGCCCGATTGCGCGTCCAGGCCGCCAAAGAAGATGGCATCGGGCGCCTTGGACTTGATGTTGGTCAGGATGGACGTGAAGTCGTTGGCCTTGTCGGTGGTGTATTCGCGCGCGATGACCTTGCCGCCGTTGGCTTCGACAGCCTTGGCCACCTGGTCCGCCAGGCCCTGGCCGTAAGCGGTGCGATCGTCGATCAGCGCCACGGTCTTGGCCTTCAGGTCCTTGACGATGAATTCACCCGCCGCCGCGCCCTGCTGCGTGTCGCTGGTCATCATGCGGAAGGTGGTGTCGTAGTTCTGCTGAGTGTATTCGGGCGAGGTCGCCATGGCGATCTGCGGCAGGCCCGCGTCGTTATAGACGCGCGAAGCGGGAATGGTGGTGCCGGAATTGAAATGGCCCAATATGCCTTGCACACCTTCATCGACGATCTGCTGCGCCACCTGCACGGCGGTGCGGGGGTCGGCCTGGTCGTCGCGCGTCACCAGTTCGAACTTGGCGGTCTTGCCATCGAGCTGGATGTTCTGTTTATTGGCTTCTTCCAGCGCAAGGGTCAGGCCATTCTTCATGTCCTCGCCATAATGCGACTGCGGGCCCGTGAGCGGCGCGGCAAAACCAAGCTTGACCGTGGTGTCGGCGGCCTGCGCCGGGCTTAAGGCGAAGCCTGCCAGGACGGCGGCCGTTGCGGCCAGTAGTTTGAATCCTTTGGTGGACTGCATGTTTATCTCCTTGTGGATGGGGATACGAATATCCCCGAGCGCGGGTTGCACCCCGCATTAAACCAAAAGCACAACCAAGCGATAATTGGTCGTAACCCTGAAAAACCATTGATTCCGGCGCGGCCGCTCAGCCCACCATCATCAGGCTGGCATTGCCGCCGGCCGCCGCCGTATTGACGCAGACCGAGACCTCGCGAAGCAAAGGCTCCAGGCGATAGGCCGCGCCCGACGCAAGCTCGTCGCTGCTCAGGCCCTGAACCGGAACGATGGGTCCATTGCGTCCGGCCACGCTGCGATTCAGTTCGCGCAGGGCATCGCTGTCGCCCTCGAAAAGCACGGCGTCATAATCGCCGCCATCGATCTCTTCTGGCCCGGCAAGACGTATGGATGCCTTCGCAGCGGCGTCCAGGCCGGCGAAGAACGCCCGCCCCGCGCCGTCGCCGACGACCACCATGCCATTGCCCGTATCGAGGCAGGCCTGCCATTGCGCATGCGCGCCCGCGTCGGTCATGGGCACGCACAAGACGGTGCCGCGAGGCTTGACGCGATAAAGATTGCTTTCGCCCGTCGGGCCCGGCAGCGCCTTAGCCGCAGCGCGCCCGCCGTCGATTTCGCAGCCCTCGGGCAGACCGGCCGGCCGCCGCGACAGCAGGCGCAGCAGATACAGGGGACCGCCTGCCTTGGGCCCCGTGCCCGACAGGCCCTCGCCGCCAAAGGGCTGGACGCCGACGACCGCGCCGACGATATTCCGGTTCACGTAGATGTTCCCGGCCTGTATCCGTTCGGACACGCGCGCCACCGTTTCATCCAGCCGGGTGTGCACGCCGAAGGTCAGTCCATAGCCCGTTGCATTCACGGCATCGACCAGCGCATCCAGCTCCTGGCGCTTGTAGCGCACGACGTGGAGCACCGGACCGAATACTTCCTTTTTCAGTTCGGACACGGCGCTCAGTTCGATGAGGGTCGGCGGCACGAAATAGCCGTGCGCGCAGGCGGCGTCCAGGCCGAGCTGGTCGACCTTGTGCCCCGCCTCGCGCATGGCCTTGATATGCGCCTGTATGCCGGCCTGTGCCTCGGCATCGATGACCGGCCCGACGTCGGTCGCCAGCACATCGGTCCTGCCGGTGCGCAGTTCGCGCATGGCCCCGCGCAACATGGTCAGCACGCGATCGGCGCAATCTTCCTGAACGCAAAGCAGACGCAGCGCGGAGCAGCGCTGGCCGGCCGAATCGAAGGCCGATGCCAGCACATCGAACACCACCTGCTCGGCCAGGGCGGAGGAGTCCACCACCATGGCATTCTGGCCGCCGGTTTCCGCAATGAGCGGTATGGGGTGTCCGGCGTCGTCCAGCCGCTCGGCCAGTGTGCGGGATATGAGCAGCGCCACGTCGGTCGACCCCGTAAACATCACCCCGCGCACCGCAGGGCTGGCCACCAGCGCCGCACCCACGGTTTCACCGCGGCCCGGAAGCAACTGGACTGCGCCGGCGGGCACGCCGGCCCTGTGAAGAACGGATACGGCCGCCGCCGCGATCAGGCTGGTCTGCTCGGCGGGCTTGGCCAGCACCGTGTTGCCGGCGGCCAGGGCCGCGGCCACCTGTCCGGTAAAGATGGCCAGAGGGAAGTTCCACGGACTGATGCACAGCACCGGCCCCAGCGGGCGATGGGTGTCGTTGGAAAATGAGCGCTCGATCTGCGCGGCGTAGTAGCGCAGGAAATCCACCGCTTCGCGCACCTCGGCGATCGCGTTGGGGAGCGACTTGCCCGCCTCGCGCACGATCAGCCCCAGCAAGGGCTGCATTTCGTCTTCGAGCATCCGCGCCGCGCGGACCAGGCATTGCGCGCGCTCGGCCACCGGCGTTGCCGCCCAGATGGGCGCGGCATGCTCGGCCGCCGCCAGGGCCGCCGCCACATCGGCCTCGGTCGCCTCGATCACCTGTCCCACCACATCGCGGCGATCCGAAGGATTGCGCACGGCCGCGGCACGTGCGTCGTCCCACGCGAAACCGCCATCGGCCAGCATTGGAAAGGCGCGCCAGTCCCGGCTCACGCCGCTCAGCAGCGCCGCCGCCAGCGAGCCCAGGCGATGCTCGTTGCTAAGATCGATGCCGGCGGAATTCAGCCGGCCATCGGCATGCCGGTACAGATCGCGCGGCAGGGGTATCTTGTCATGCGGAGCGCCCAAGGGCTGGATGCGCTCGGCGGCCTGCACCGGATCGGCGACCAGGACCTCGACGGGTATTTCCTCATCCCCGATCTGGTTCACAAAGGACGTGTTGGCGCCGTTTTCAAGCAATCGGCGAACCAGGTAGGCCAGCAGGGTTTCATGCGTGCCCACCGGCGCATAGATGCGGCAGGGACGGTTCAGCTTGCCCTGCGACAGCGGCCCGGTCACCAGCTCGTACAGGGGCTCGCCCATGCCATGCAGGCACTGGAACTCGTACTGGCCGGGATAATAATTGCGGCCCGCCATGTGATAGATGGCCGACAGCGTCTGGGCGTTATGCGTGGCGAACTGCGGATACACGGCCTGGGGCGCCGCCAGCAATTTCCGCGCGCATGCCAGGTAGGCGACATCGGTATAGACCTTGCGGGTATACACGGGATAGCCTTCCAGCCCGTCCACCTGGGCCCGCTTGATCTCGCTGTCCCAATAGGCGCCCTTGACCAGGCGCAGCATCAGACGGTGGCCGCTGCGCTGGGCCAGGTCGATGACATAATCGATGACGAAAGGCGCGCGCTTCTGATAGCCCTGGACCACGAAGCCGATGCCGTTCCATCCCGACAGTTCGCGGTCGAAGCACAAGGCTTCCAGGATATCCAGTGAAATCTCCAGCCGGTCGGCCTCCTCCGCATCGATATTCAGTCCGATGTCGTAGCTGCGGGCCAGCCTGGCCAGCTCTGTGGTGCGCGGCAGCAGTTCGGCCATCACCCTGTCGTGCTGCGCGCGGGAATAGCGCGGATGCAAGGCCGAAAGCTTGATCGAAATACCGGGCCCTTCGTAGATACCACGGCCCTGCGAGGCTTTGCCTATGGCATGTATGGCCTGGATATACGAGGCGTAATAGCGGTCGGCGTCCTCGGACGTGGTGGCCGCTTCGCCCAGCATGTCGTAAGAATAGCGAAAGCCTTTTTCCTCGAGCTTGCGGCTGTTGGCGATCGCCGATGAAATGGTCTGGCCCGCCACGAACTGCTCGCCCATCATGCGCATGGCGATATTCACGCCCTTGCGGATCAGCGGTTCGCCGCCCTTGCCGATCAACCGGGTCAAAGCCCTGGACAAGGACTGCTCGCTGTTGACGCTGACCAGCTTGCCCGTGAGCATCAGGCCCCAGGTGGCCGCATTGACGAACAGCGAGGGCGATTCGCCCATGTGCGAACGCCAGTCGCCATGGCTGATCTTGTCGCGGATCAGCGCGTCGCGCGTGGCCCGGTCGGGTATGCGCAGCAGCGCCTCGGCCAGGCACATCAGGGCGACTCCCTCCTGGCTCGACAGGGAAAATTCCTGGATCAGGCTTTCGACCCCGCCCGCCTTGCGTCTTCCGCGCAGGGTTTCCACCAGGCGGCGGGCCAGCGCATGTACTTCCTGCGGCTGCGCGCAGCGCGCCTGATCGATCAGCAAGGGCACGCATTCGGTTTCGGGGCGCCGGTAGGCCGACGTGATGGCGGCGCGCAGCACGGACTGCGGCTGAACGTCCTGGGCGAACTCATAGAACGGCGGTGGGGCGTCCGGCGCGGGAAGCTCTCCCGCTTCGGCTTCGCCGTCGCCCTGGCCGAAATGCGCGATCTCGGCCGGCATCTGCCCCCGCTCTATGGCTTCGACATAAGCCAGCAGGGCCTGCTTATGCAGCCAGTGAGGGGTGCAGCCAAGCTTGGCCGCCGTGGTTTTCAAGCGTTCGCGCAAGGATTCGTCGACCTTGACGCCCAATGTGGTTGTTGCCATATGTGTGTCCGTATTCCTGTGCCACCATCCGGAACCGGCCAGGCCTCAATACAAGGCCGCGCCGATACCCAGCGGTATGGAATACTACACAGGTTGCACCTTTTTTACACTAAGGTTAACCCCTAATTAAAATATCAATAAAAGGTACAACCTTTAAAGAGCAACCCATCGGAATTCGTTGGTTCGGTTCCGTTCAGCTGGCCCGCGATGGCGGCGGCCAGCCGGTCGACGGCCGCCTGGTGGCCGGCGACCAAGGCCGACATGCCCTCTCCCACGGCGGCGCGGGCCTCGGCGCGGCACAAGCGGGTCTTCTTGCCCGGCTGGTGAACGGGCGAAAGGCGCCAGGTGGCGTCGATCAAGGCGCGCTCGCCATACAGGGAATCGAAGCGCTGCACACGCACGCCGATGCGCCATACCGGCAGCGTATCGGGCGCGCCGGCAAGCGCCACGTCCAGCACGCCGAGACGGCGGGTGATGCCGTCGGACAGCGCATTGCGCAACTCGTCCGCCACGGGCGAAGCCCACAAGGAGCCGTTAAGCGGCACGACCTGGGTGGAATTCGGATCGCTGACGACGATCTGCGGCCGATCCACCTGCTCCGGCACCTGGACCGGCTCGACGCTGATGGCGAACTTTGGCCGGTCCTGGGCCTGCTCCGGCACCGCCTGGCTGGTCGCGGGGGGTGGCAGCAAGGTGTAATACTGGCTGGGCTTGCTGGATGCGCAGGCGCCAAGCAGGCCCGCCATCAGGAAAGTCGCCGTTGTCTTCAAGCCATGCATGGTTGTCTCCGGAGGGGCTATGGGCTGACCGGCAAGGCATCAGGGGCCCGCCCGCGGACCAGCGCCGAAGGGTTCGTGCGCAGGTAGTCGGACAAGGCCCGCAAGGACTTGGCCGCAGCGTTGATCTCAACCAGCGTACGCTCCACATTCGAGCTCAAGGGGGAGTCCTCGGCCAGCACGCGGTCGATGCGTTCAAGCGATTTCTGCGCCGTCTTCAGCATGGTGGTCGCCTGCGGGGTCAGTTCGCCCTCGAAGCGCTTCAGAAGCTTGGTCATGGACATCAGGCTGGAGCGCAGGTCCTTGCCTATGCCTTCGAAGGGGATGGCGTCCAGCTTGCCCACGATGCTGCTGATCTGCTGCTGCAGGCGGTCGAAGCTGCCGGCAATGGTGGGCAGCACCACCGGCACCTGTTTGGCGTCGAAGTCGGCCGACTCGGCATCGGGGAAGAAATCCAGGGCCACGTATTGCTGGCCGGTCAGCAGGTTGGCGGCGCGTATCTGCCCGCGCAAGCCATGCTTGACCAGGGGCGCCAGCAGGACGGCGCCGGGGTAATCGGCGTCCGAATCGAGTTTCATCAGGTTGTCGTACACCGCACCGAAGCGCAAGGGATACAGCTCGGCCTTGACCAGGGCATAGAAGCGCTTGGTCTTCTGGTTGAACTCCAGGTCGATGTCGACCACCTTGCCCAGTTCCAGCCCGCGGAAGTCGACCGGTGCGCCCACTTTCAGGCCGCGCACCGACTGATGGAAATGCAGCTCGATGGGGAACGGGGGGCCGTCCGGATCGGCCATGGCTTCGACCCGCGTTGCCCCCAGCGCGTAGCGGCTGTCCGCCTTGGCCGGCTCCGTATTGGCTTCGTTGACGGACGCGAAGGCCACGCCGCCGGCCACCACGGAAACCAGCGAACCCGTCTGCACATTGAAACCATCGGCGTCCAGCGACAGGTTGATGCCGCTGGCATTCCAGAAGCGCGTATCGGACGTAACGAATTTGTCGTTCGGGGCGTCGATGAATATCTGTATGTTGACGGATTTTCCATCCTTGTCCAGATCGTAGCCGATGACGCGGCCGACCTGTATGCGCCGGAAATAGACTGGCGAGCCGATCTCCAGCGAGCCCAGATCGGCTGAATACAGTGTGTAGCGCGTGCCGGGCCGGCCGCTGGTGATCTCGGGCGGCTTCTCCAGCCCTTCGAACGCGTACACCGGGTCGCCGCCGTTGCTGGATTCGGCCGCGTCCACGCTTATGTAGGCGCCCGACAGCAGCGTACCCAGGCCGGACACGCCGCTAAGCCCCAGGCGTGGGCGCACGACCCAGAAACGGCTGCCCTTCTGGGTAATGTATTCGGATCCCTCGCGGTTCAAGTCCGCGCTGACCAATACCTTTGAGCGGTCGGACGATACCTTGATGCCGGATACCACGCCGATGACCACATCCTTGTAGCGGATCTTGGTCTGGCCCACCTCCAGCCCCTCGGCCGACTCGAAGCTGATGGTGATGGTGGGCCCTGTATGCAGCCAGTTGCGCACCAGCAGCGAGGCGCCCACCAGCGCCGCGACCAGCGGAACCAGCCATATCCAGGAAATCCTTCTTTCCCGCCGGGGCCGGACATGAGGCTGGAGCGGCGCCCCGCGCCCTGCGGTGAGCCCGGCATCATCGCCGCCGGCCTTGCCATCCTCGTTGGACTTCGACGTTGTAGACGGATCTGTCATGCGTTTCTCTTTAACCTGTGCCCAGGCGGGTTGGCCCTGCGCCCGGCCCGCCTGTCCCATCCGCAGCGCGGATCGTAGCTCATGGTGGCCAGCATGGTAAGGATGACCACCACGCCGAAGCTTGCCGCGCCGGGGCCGGCTATGACCTGCGATATTCCGGGAAAATTGGCCATGGCCGTCATCAGGATCACCACGAACACGTCGAGCATGGACCATTGGCCGATGAATTCAATCAGTTCGTAGAGCCGTGTGCGCTGGCGCTGAACCACGCTGCCCCGCCAGTGGTGTTTTACCATAAGCACCATCAAGGCCAGCAGCTTGGTCATGGGAACGACGACGCTGGCAATGAATACGATCACGGCCAGATCCCAGGAGCCCAGCCTCCACAGCTCGATAACCCCGCCCAATATCGTGTGCGCGCCGTCGCTGGTTGCGGTGCGCACGCGCATGACGGGCAGCACGTTGGCGGGAATATAGATGATCGATGCGGCGATCACCAGCGCCCAAACGCGGGAAAACGAATCCGGCTTGCGAAAATGGATACGCGCCCCGCAGCGCTCGCAAGGGACCGGCGAGGACGCGGATGGCAGGCTTTGGACGAAGCCGCAGGATTCGCAGGACGCCACGGGACCGCCGGCCGACGGATCGATTGCGGCATTGGGCACCAGCCCGGCATCTTCGGCGTGGCGCCACAGCCGATGGGCGGTCAGCCTGCTCAGTGCGGTGATCAGAAAAGCCAGGAGCGCGAAGGCCCAGATGGCGGGCTCCGGCTGTATGGTGGCAAGTCCGGCGAACTTGACGATGGCCACGAGTATGCCCAGCATCAGCACCGGCACCATGCTCCAGGGCTCCACGTGGCGCAGCAGACGCATGCCATGGCGGAAATCGGCCGGCAGGCGGCGCGCCCGTACCGCCATCAATGCCCAAAGCAGGACGAACAGCTGCGTCAGCGGCAGCCAGAATCCGAACAGCCCCGTCATGATCGCCAGAACCCGGTGCCCTTCCTGCCAGGTCAGGTAGAGGGCCCCGGGCAGCGACGCCTGGATGCTCATGCCCTGGATGTTCAGGCGGGCGATGGGGAAATAATTGGCGATCGCGAAAACGATCAGGGCCGTCGCCGTCAGGGCAATCCAGCCATCGGGTGAAATCATGCTGTTGCGGAACAGCGCATAGCCGCAGCGCCTGCACATGGCCACCGCGCCGGGCTCTATCGGCACGCGCTCATGCAGCGTCGCGCAGTGCCGGCAGGCGACGACCGGGGCGTCCGCCATCAGCGCCCCGGAGCTCTAGTCGACAAGCTCGGGTTCCGGATGGGACGGCGAGGCCTGCCTGGCGCCGCCCGGCTTGCCGGACTTGTCTGAAAAAGCCAGCTGAACCTTGCCGTCGTGATCCAGATCGACTTCGACATGGCCGCCGTCGACCAGGCGCCCGAACAGAAGCTCGTCGGCCAGGGCACGCCGTATGGTGTCCTGGATGAGCCGCTGCATGGGGCGTGCCCCCATGGCCGGATCGAAGCCTTCTTTGGCCAGGTGATCGCGCAGCGCCTGCGAGAACACCACATCGACCCGCTTTTCGTGCAGCTGGTCTTCAAGCTGCATGAGGAACTTGTCGACCACCCGCAGGATGACATCGCGCGACAGCGGCGTGAAGCCGATGATGGCGTCGAGCCGATTGCGGAATTCGGGCGTGAACAGCCGCTTGATGTCGGCCATTTCGTCGCCGGTCTTGGGCGGTGCCGCGAAACCGATCGTGCTGCGATTGAGCGCCTCGGCGCCGGCGTTGGTGGTCATGACCAGGATGACGTTGCGGAAATCGGATTTGCGCCCGTTGTTGTCGGTCAGGGTGCCGTGATCCATGACCTGCAGCAGGATGTTGTAGACATCGGGATGGGCCTTCTCGATTTCGTCGAGCAGCAGCACGCAATGCGGCTGCTTGCTGACGGCTTCGGTAAGCAGGCCGCCCTGATCGAAGCCGACGTAGCCCGGAGGCGCGCCGATCAGGCGCGACACCGTATGGCGTTCCATGTATTCGGACATGTCGAAGCGCAGCAGCTCGACCCCCAGCACGAAAGCCAGTTGACGCGCCACCTCGGTCTTGCCCACACCCGTGGGGCCCGAGAACAGGAATGAACCGATGGGTTTGTCGGGCCGGCCCAGGCCGGAACGGGCCATCTTGATGGCAGCCGCAAGGGCCTCGATGGCCGGATCCTGGCCGAAGACCACGGTCTTGAGGTCGCGTTCGAGCGTGGCAAGCTTGTTGCGGTCGTCGTTGGACACGCTTTGCGGCGGTATGCGGGCGATCTTGGCCACGGTGGCCTGGACTTCGGCCTTGCCGATGATTTTCTTCTGGCGCGAACGCGGCAGCAAGCGCTGGGCGGCGCCGGCCTCGTCGATGACGTCGATGGCCTTGTCCGGAAGGAAGCGATCGTTGATGTGGCGCGCCGACAGTTCTGCGGCGGCCGTGATGGCGGCCGACGAATACCGCACGCCGTGGTGGGCCTCGAAGTGGCCCTTCAGTCCGCGCAATATCTGTATGGTCTGCTGGACCGTGGGCTCGGCCACGTCGATTTTCTGGAAGCGGCGCGACAGGGCATGATCTTTCTCGAAGATGCCCCGGTACTCGGTGTAGGTGGTGGCGCCCAGGCACTTGAGCTGGCCAGAGGACAGCGCCGGCTTGAGAAGGTTGGACGCGTCCAGTGTTCCGCCCGAGGCGGAACCCGCCCCAATGAGGGTATGGATCTCGTCGATGAAGAGTATGGCGTTGCGGTTGTCCTTGAGCGTCTTGAGCACGCCCTTCAGGCGCTGCTCGAAATCGCCGCGGTACTTGGTGCCGGCCAGCAAGGCGCCCATATCGAGCGCATAGACCTCGGCGTCGGCCAGGATCTCGGGCACGTCACTTTGGGTGATGCGCCAGGCCAGGCCCTCGGCGATGGCCGTCTTGCCCACGCCCGCCTCGCCCACCAGCAGGGGATTGTTCTTGCGGCGGCGGCAAAGCACCTGTATGACCCGTTCGACCTCGTGCTCGCGGCCGATCAGGGGATCGATGCGCCCCTGGCGCGCCTCGGAGTTCAGGTCGGTTGCATACAGTTCGAGCGGCGACTTCTGCTGGTCGGACTTGGGCTCGACTTCGGGCGCCTGGGCCCGGACCGGTTCGGCCGGCGCTTCTTCGGCGGCCTTGGTGATGCCGTGCGAAAGGTAATTGACCACGTCCAGGCGGGTAACGCCCTGCTGCTGCAGGAAATAGACGGCATGGGAGTCTTTCTCGCCGTACATGGCCACCAGCACATTGGCGCCGGTGACTGAATTACGGTTGGAATTACCCGAGGACACATGCATGATGGCGCGCTGGATGACGCGCTGGAAGCCCAGGGTGGGCTGGGTGTCGACTTCGTCTTCACCGGGGAAAACCGGTGTGTTCTCGCTGATGAATTTACGCAGTTCCTGGCGCAGGACGTCGATGTTGGCGGAGCAGGCGCGCAACACCTCGGCGGCGGCGGCGTTGTCGAGCAGCGAGAGCAGCAGATGCTCTACGGTAATAAATTCGTGTCGTGCAGTGCGGGCCTCGACAAAGGCCATGTGCAGGCTGACTTCAAGTTCTTCGGAGATCACGCTTCCTCCATCACATATCGGAGCGGACAAACAATTCGATAAATCCTATTCTATGACTAAATCGACCTTGCGTATCAACATTAATAAAAGAGTCATCTTGGTGTTACCAGATAGCCTCAGCACCATCGTCAACCTTACTATACCCGTATTTTTTTGCGCCGCGAATCGGCCCGTAAAATAAGGCCGGAAGGCGTTGCGGCTAAGCGTCGGGCGCCGGCTCCATCACGCATTGCAAAGGATGCTGGCGGGCATGGGCAAGCTGTCGGACCATCTCGACCCGGGTGGCGGCGATGTCGCGCGGATAGACGCCGCAGACGCCCCTGCCTTCATGGTGCACCTTGAGCATGATGCGGGCGGCTTCCTCCTCGGATTTACCGAAAATCCGCTGCAGGACGTTGACCACGAACTCCATCGGGGTGTAGTCATCATTCAGCAGAACGACCTGGTACATGGGGGGAGGAGCCAGCTTGGCGGGCTGGCGATCAAGAACCGTGTCGCGTTGGTTTTCGATTTGTGTAGCCATGGCAGATACTAGTGGTTTCCATAGTTGACTATGTTAGGGTAAATTGCGCATTATCGTAGTATTCTGAGTGCTTGGAAGTATGCTGCATGCCAGAATCCAAAGGCTAAAGGTAAACCTTGTAGTCAAGTTTCAATCTAACACTATAGTCGAGAGGCAGTCCGCATGTCTGATTCAACCGCAACCTCCATGCCTGGGGATACACAAAAGTTGACAGGAACCGTCAAATGGTTCAACGATGCCAAGGGTTTCGGATTTATTACCCCCGACAATGGGGGCGAAGACCTATTCGCGCACTTTTCATCTATCCAAATGAACGGCTTCAAGACCCTGAAAGAAGGCCAGAAAGTCGCTTTTGAAATCGCACAAGGACCAAAAGGCAAACAAGCACTCAATATCACGGCTGCCTGAGCCAAAGCCGCCTCGGCGTTGGCTCCATCGTTAATAACAATGCATAAATCGTTTCGATCTACAGGGCTTTTCAGCCCTGTTTTTTTTCGCGCCTGCCTCCTGCTGGCGGCCGCCCTGCCCCTTGCAGCCCGGGGGCAGGCCATGCTGCTGCCCACCGCCCAGTTGTCCATAGGGGGTCACAAGGTCCAGGCCGAGGTGGCGGCCACCGATGCCAGCCGCTCTTATGGCCTGATGAACCGGGCATCGCTGCCCGAGAATCACGGCATGCTGTTCGTGTTCGACAGCCCGACGGCCACCTGCTTCTGGATGAAAAACACGCCCCTGCCCCTGTCGATCGCCTTCATCGATTCCCGGGGCGCCATCGTGAACATCGCCGACATGCAGCCGAACACGCTGGACTCGCACTGCCCGAAAGCGCCCATGCTGTATGCGCTCGAAATGCAGCAAGGCTGGTTCCACGGGCATTCCATCAAGGCGGGCGCCGTCATCCTCGGCTTGCCGCGACCTTAGGGCCCGCAAGCACAAGCATCCCGAGCGCCCCGGCAAGAGGCGCGGCCAGGCGGCGCGCCTGCTGGCCCTCTATATCTATACGCGCTCCAGAATCACGGCAATCCCCTGCCCCACCCCGATGCACATCGTGCAAAGCGCGTAGCGGCCGCCGGTCTGATGCAACTGGTTCACAGCGGTCAGCGCCAGGCGGGCGCCGCTGGCGCCAAGGGGATGGCCCAGGGAAATCGCCCCGCCGTTCGGGTTCACGCGCGGATCGTCGTCCTGCAAGCCCAGCAGGCGCAATACGGCCAGGCCCTGGGATGCGAAGGCTTCGTTCAATTCGATGACGTCCATCTGGGCTATGGAAAGACCGGCCAGCCCCAAGACTTTTTGCGAGGCTGGCGCGGGGCCTATGCCCATGATGCGCGGCTCCACACCCGCGGTGGCCATGGCGACGACCCGCGCCCGCGGCGTCAGGCCTTGTTCGCGGGCCATGGATTCGGATGCGACCAGCAAGGCGCAGGCGCCGTCGTTGACACCGGAGGCATTGCCGGCCGTAACCGTGCCATCGGGCCGAACGATGGGTTTCAAGCGCGCCAGGGCCTCCAGCGTCGTTTCGCGGGGATGCTCGTCGGTGTCCACCACCACCGGATCGCCCTTGCGCTGCGGAATAGAGACCGGCGTGATTTCAGACTGGAAGAATCCGGCCTTCTGAGCGGCTGCGGTCTTGGTCTGGCTGGCCAGCGCAAAAGCATCCTGGTCGGCGCGGGAGACCTTGTACTGGTCGGCGACATTCTCGGCCGTCTCGGGCATGGAGTCGACGCCGTACTGCGCCTTGAGCTGCTTGTTGATGAAGCGCCAGCCTATGGTGGTGTCGAAAATGGCGGCATTGCGCGAAAACGCGGTTTCGGCCTTGCCCATGACGAAGGGGGCGCGGCTCATGCTTTCCACGCCGCCGGCCAGAACGAATTGCGCATCGCCGGCACGGATGGCGCGCGCCGCCGAGCCGATGGCGTCCAGGCCCGATCCGCACAGGCGATTGATGGTTGCGCCCGGCACATCGATGGGCAGGCCCGCCAGCAGGGTCGCCATGCGCGCCACATTGCGATTGTCTTCGCCGGCCTGGTTGGCGCAGCCGAACAGCGCATCGTCCAGCCTGGTCCAGTCCACATCCGGATTGCGCTGCATCAGGGCCTTCAGGGGAATGGCGGCCAGGTCATCGGTGCGCACGGGCGCCAGCGCGCCGCCGTAGCGGCCGAAAGGGGTGCGAATCGCATCGCAGATAAAAGCGTCAGTCGTCATGGTCGAACCTGGAAGGAATGAAAAAAGCGGGATCCCGAAAAGGCGGCGGCCGCCGTCAGCGGCCACCCAGTGAACTTATCTTAGCGCATTCAGCCACAATTCCCGCGCATCGGGCGCAAGCTGTCCACGCCGTGGCCGCCTATGTTTTTCTTGGCCCGCGACGAAAAAAAACCCCGGCACTGCCGGGGCGGGGACAACAGGGCCTGTGCCGGCCTGGGCGATCAACCCAGGTTGGATGCGGCGAATTCCCAGTTGACCAGATTCCAGAAGCTTTCCAGATACTTGGGACGCGCGTTGCGATAGTCGATGTAATAGGCGTGTTCCCAGACGTCACAGGTCATCAGGGGTACGTCGGACGTGGTCAGGGGCGTGGCGGCGTTGCTGGTGTTGACGATGTCGAGCGAGCCATCGGGCTTCTTGACCAGCCAGGTCCAGCCCGAACCGAAGTTGCCGGCGGCCGATTTGTTGAAGGCTTCCTTGAAGGCCGCAACACTGCCCCATTTGGCATTGATGGCCGTCAGCAGGGCGCCGGTAGGTTCGCCGCCGCCGTTGGGCGACATGCTGCTCCAGTAGAAGGTGTGATTCCAGACCTGGGCCGCATTGTTGAAGATGCCCCCCGACGACTTCTTGATGATGTCTTCCAGGGAAGCCGATTCGAATTCCGTGCCGGCGATCAGGTTGTTCAGGTTGGTGACGTAAGCTTGATGATGCTTGCCGTAGTGGAATTCGAGCGTTTCCTTGGAGATGGTCGGAGCCAAAGCGTCGAGTGCGTACGGAAGCGGGGGAAGCGTGAAAGCCATGTTCGATTTCCTTCAAAAAAAACCAGTCGGGGTGCCGATGAGAAGCACGTTTTAGCGCATAGGTAAACGTTGAACCCTGGCGCTCAGAGCAAGCCATGTGCCTGTAGAACACCCACCTGCAGCCTGCCCCGGCCAAGCTCAACATTAAGCTGATCGCCAACACTCAAGTCTAACGCATTTTTCACGATATCCCCGCTTTCCTTGCGGACGATGGCGTAGCCGCGATCCAGTATGTTGCGGGGACTCAAGGCTTGCAGCGTCTGTGCCGCGGCGTCCAGCCGCTGCCGCCTGCGCTCGATCTGGCGGACGGCGGCATCGGCCAGTTGCTGCCGCCTGCGGTCGAGCTGGCCGCGCAAGCCGTCCAGCCGGGGCTGGGCATGTGCCAGGCGCGCCCGCGCGGCCGCCAGCCGGGCGGCATGACGCTCATGAGGATGGGCGGCCGCCCGTGCCAGCCTGCCCTTCAAGGCCTGCAGGCGCTCGTTCTGCTGGCGCAGACGCTGTTGCGGCGACACCAGCAATGCGACCGCCCGGTCCAGGCGCAAGGCGCAGCGCTCCAGAAGGCGGCGCTGCTGGGCGGCCAGCGTCGCGCTCAGTCCGCCCAGCTGCTTGACGCAATTGTCCCGGCTGCGGCAGCAAAGTTCCGCCGCCGCCGTGGGCGTGGGCGCGCGCAGGTCGGCCACGAAATCGGCAATCGTGAAATCGGTCTCGTGCCCCACTCCGCTGATGACGGGAATGGCGCTGCGGGCGATGGTGCGCGCCAGCGCCTCGTCGTTGAAGCTCCAAAGGTCTTCCAGGCTGCCGCCGCCCCGAACCAGAAGAATGGTATCGACCTCGCGCCGCGCGATGGCCTGCTCCAGGGCCTGGTTCAACTTTCCGGCGGCATCCAGCCCCTGCACCGCTGCGGGATAAATCACGACGGATACATGGGGTGCGCGCCTGGCCAGCGCCGACAACACGTCGCGCAGGGCCGCCGCCGCCAGGGAAGTGACCACGCCCACCGCCCCCGGCATGGGATTGATGTCGCGCTTGCGGCCCGGATCGAAGAGCCCTTCAGCGGCAAGCTTCTCCTTGAGCGCCAGAAATGCCTCGTGCAGATCGCCGCGCCCCGCGCGGCGCATGCTTTCGACCTGCAATTGATAATCGCCGCGCGGTTCGTACAGCGTCACATTGACCCGGAACTCGAACTTTTCGCCCGGCCTGGGCACGAAACCCACCGCTTGTGCACGCCCCCGGAACATGACGGCCCGCACGGCGGCGCCCTCGTCCTTCACGGAGAAATACCAATGGCCCGATGCGGCCTGGGTAAAGTTGGATATCTCGCCGCGCACCCAGATGCGCGAAAAATTGCCTTCCAGCAACGCGCCCACCCTGCGGTTGAGCTGGCTTACCGTCCATACCCCGTCGCTTGCCGCGAACGCCCCATTCGACTGCATGACCACCTTCCTTTAGCGATTTCTTTCCACAGAGAAAATCATCCTGTCAAATCGATGAAATATCAACCCAATTCAAGCCACAGATCAAACACCGCTTTAAAACAGCACCCTAAGTTATTGATAAACATATAGATAATGAATATTAGGCCCTTGAGCGCAAATTAGCCACTGAACCTCGAGAGCCGGTAAATAGCGCATGTCGGAGAACTTGTACACAGAATTATCCACAGTTTCTGTGGATACCCTCGCGAAAGCCATGCTCCATGCCGATTTCCGCACAATTATGAAGGTATGGTTACGTTTGCGGGGCGCGGCCGGCCGCAGCGCCGACCATCAGCCATTCTTGGCGGAACACCACACCGAACCGCCCGCCATTGCGTGCGATCCGGCTCCACTCATGCGCTCAAAGCCCGCGGGCGGCATTTTCCGGTGAACGATTATAGTGTCGGCGAAGTCCCTCGAAATTGTAGAATGCGAACTTGGTTAAACAACCTTCCTGCGAGTGGAGAAGACAGTGCTCGAACTCATTCATGCCGCCGGGTGGCCCATATGGCTGCTGATCGCCACGTCCGTTCTCGGCCTGGCACTGATCATAGAGCGCTTCCTGTCGCTGCGCGCCGGACTGGTTTTCCCGTCGCGCCTGCCCGGGCAGGTGCTGGAGCTGCTGAGGCAAAAGAACGATAAGCCCGAAGCCATCGTCCGCCTGGCCGGCAATTCACCCCTGGGCCGGGTGCTGGCCGAAGTCCTCATGAACCGCGACGAATCCGCCGCCTACCGCATGGCGGCCATCGAGGACGTCGGCAAGGACGTGGCCCACCGCCTGAACCGCTATCTGCCCGCCCTGGCCACCATTGCGGTCGTCGCGCCGCTGATGGGCCTGTTCGGCACCGTGGTCGGCATGATAGAGATCTTCGCCTCGTACACACCGGCGGGGGGCGATCCGGCCCAGTTGGCCCGGGGCATTTCCATTGCCTTGTACAACACGGGCTTCGGCATCATCATCGCCATCCCCGCCCTGATCTTTCACCGCTACTTCCGCTCCAAGGTGGATCACTTCCTGCACCGCATGGAACGCGAGGCCGGCGCGCTCAATCGCATGATAGACCGGGGAGCCGGGCAATGAATTTCCGCAGCCGGCAGGCCGGCGACGAGCCGGAAATCAACCTGATCCCGCTGATCGACGTGCTGCTGGTCATCCTGATCTTTCTCGCCGCCACGACCTCGTTCACCCGATTCAACCAGATGAAGCTCGCCCTGCCCGAAGCGCGGGCCGACGCGCTGGACGCGGACGCCCTGAACGTGGCGGTGAGCCAGGAAGGCATCTATGCGCTGAATGGCCAGTTGCTGTCCGGCGGCACCGCCCAGGACATCGCGCAGGCGCTGGCCGCCGCGGCCGGCGGCCGCAAGGACGCGGTGCTGGTCATCAACGCCGACGCCCAGTCCACGCATGAATCGGTCGTGCGCGTCATGGAGGCGGCCCGCCTGGCCGGACTCGAGCGCGTCAATTTCGCCACACAGAGCCCGCATTGAAAGCGCCCGCCCTCCTCGAGCGCGCCCTGCACGGCGCCTGGCGCAGAAAAGGCCTGTTCAGCACGCTGATGCTGCCATTGTCCTGGGTGGTGCGAGCCGCCGTCGCGCGCAAGCGCCGGCGTTATGAAAAACACCCGGAACGGATCTACCACTGCCCGCTGCCCGTGGCGGTGGTCGGCAACCTCTATGTCGGAGGCACCGGCAAGACGCCGGTCACCATCGCCCTGGCGCAGGCATTGCAGGACCGCGGCTGGCACCCGGGCATCATCAGCCGCGGCTACGGAGTCGACGTCGGCGAACGGGCCCGATCCGGCCGCGGCACACTGGACCCGGCCCGCTATGGCGACGAGCCCGCCCTGATCGCCCAGCTTACGCAAGCGCCGGTCGCCGTGCATCCCAACCGCGCCCTGGCCGTGAAGCGGCTGCGGCGCGACTACCCCGAGGTCGACGTCATCATCGCGGATGACGGTTTGCAGCACCTGGCGCTGGGCCGCGACCTCGAAATCGCGGTGCAGGACGGCCGAGGCATCGGCAACGGGCGCGTGCTGCCCGCCGGGCCGCTGCGCGAACCGGCCAGCCGGCTGAAATACGTGGACTTCCTGATTACCAACCTGTCCGCCGGCCAATCCGGCCCCGCTGCCGTCGACAGCCCCGCCCGTCAACTGACCATGAGCCTCGTCCCCGCCAAGGCGGTGCACCTGGCCACGGGCCTCGCGCTGGACTGGGCGTCCTGGCTGAGGGAATACGGAGATGGACGGGTCAGCGCGATGGCCGCCATCGGCCAGCCCCAGCGCTTTTTTTCCATGCTGCGGGCCGGCGGCCTGGACCTGGCCCACGCGGTCGCCCTGCCCGACCACCACGCCTACGGCACTTCGCCGTTTTCCGCGCTGCCCGCCCACCCCATCCTGGTGACCGCCAAGGACGCGGTCAAGTGCATGCGCTTCAACGACGACAGGCTGTGGTCGGTGCATGTGTCGCCCGTTTTTTCCGACCCGGAATGGATCGACCTGGCCAATGACATGCTGCGCATGATCGCCCGCCACAAGAAGGCCGTGGCCGAGCAGGCTCCCAGGGATTAAACTCTGTCTTTATTCATTTCGATTTCTGGAGCCGTGCATGGAATCCCGCCTGCTTGAAATTCTGGTCTGCCCCTTGTGCAAAGGTTCTTTGCGCCATGACCGCGAACAGCAGGAACTGATCTGCCGGGCGGACAAGCTGGCCTTCCCCATCCGCGACGGTATTCCCGTCATGCTGGAAAGTGAAGCGCGCGAACTGCCCGCCGAGCCCGCCAGGAACACACCTCCCGCCAGCACCCAAGCGAACGCATGAGCTTCATTGCCGTCATTCCGGCGCGCGCGGCCTCGACACGCCTGCCCGGCAAGCCCTTGCTCGATATCGGCGGCCAGCCCATGGTGATACGCACCGCCGCCCAGGCGGCCCGTTCGCAGGCCAGCCGCGTGGTGGTGGCCACCGACGACGCGCTCATAAGACAGACCGTGCTGGAGCACGGCTTCGAAGCCCTGCTGACCCGCGCCGACCACGCCACCGGCACCGACCGGCTGGCCGAAGTCGCCGGCCAGCTGGGGCTGGCGCCTGAAGCCATCGTGGTCAATGTGCAGGGCGACGAGCCGCTGATCGACCCCGAACAGATCAACCAGGTTGCCCGCTTGCTGGACGAGGCGCCCGACGCCGCCATCGCCACCTGCGCCACCCCCATCCGTGACGCGGACACGCTGTTCAACCCCAGCGCGGTCAAAGTCGTTTGCGCGCTGAACGGACGGGCGCTGTATTTTTCGCGCGCCCCCGTGCCCTGGGCCCGCGATGCCCTGGCCGACGGCTCCCGCAAGCTGGCGCCCGGCCTGCCCGCCTTGCATCACATCGGCCTGTATGCCTATCGCGCGGGATTTCTGGCTCGATTTCCGGATCTGCCCGTCGGTCCGCTCGAATCGTTCGAATCGCTCGAGCAGCTGCGCGCCCTGGAGAATGGTTTTTCAATTGCCGTCCGTGTCACCGAAGGCCATCCGGCCATGGGAGTGGACACTCAGGAGGACCTGGACCGGGTACGCGAGATCGTCATAAATAGGTTATAAATCGACTTCGAATTCGCTGATTCCGGCTCCATGGCGTGCAGAAATTGCTGCATTGCGGCATAATCGGAAAAAGTTAGAAAAACACAAAACTCCAGGAGGAATTCATGCGACTGATTCTGCTCGGCCCACCCGGCGCCGGTAAAGGAACCCAGGCGGCATTCATCACCGAAAAATTCGGCATCCCCCAGATTTCCACCGGCGACATGTTGCGCGCCGCGGTCAAGGCCCAGACACCGCTGGGCCTTGAGGCCAAGAAGATCATGGACAGCGGCGGCCTAGTTTCCGACGACATCATCATCGGCCTGGTGCAGGATCGCCTGAAGCAGGCCGATTGCAAGGACGGCTACCTTTTCGATGGCTTCCCGCGCACCATTCCGCAGGCGGACGCCCTGAAAGACGCAAGGATCCCGCTGGACTTCGTGGTGGAGATCGTCGTGCCCGAAGAGAACATCATCGAGCGCATGAGCGGACGCAGGGTGCATCCGGCCAGCGGGCGCAGCTATCACACCAAGTTCAATCCTCCCCGTACGCCGGACCAGGACGACGTGACCGGCGAACCGCTGGTGCAGCGCGACGACGACCGCGAAGAAACGGTAAAGCACCGCCTGTCGGTGTACCGCGACCAGACGCGCCCCCTGGTGGACTACTACTCCAGCTGGGCGGAATCCGGCGCCCCCGATGCGCCCGCCTACCGCCAGTTGTCGGGGCTGGGCTCGGTCGACGAAATAAAAGAACGCGTATTCCAGGCGCTCGAGGCCTGAAAGTGAGCTGTACGGCAGGCCTCGCGTTCCCTTCCCGAAGCCTGCCGCCATCCCAGGCCGATTCCTTCCCCTAGAGATCGATCACCGGCCCTACTTAGAGACAGACATGGAAATCAAGAACAAGGTGTTCATCGTTACCGGTGGCGCGTCCGGCCTGGGCGCCGGCACCGCCCGCATGCTGGTGTCCGAGGGCGCGAAAGTCGTCCTGGCCGATGTGCAGGACGAGGCCGGCGAACAGCTGGCGCAAGAACTCGGACAGACCTATGTGCATTGCGACGTCACCCGGGAAGCCGACGGCCAGGCCGCCGTGGCCGCCGCCCTGAAGGCCGGCGCGCTGTTCGGCCTGATCAATTGCGCCGGTGTCGCCCCCGCTTCGCGGACGGTCGGCAAGAACGGCCCGCACGCCCTGGACCTGTTCCAGAAAGTGGTCATGATCAATCTGGTCGGCAGCTTCAATATGTCGCGGCTCGCCGCGGCCGCCATGAGCGAGAATACGCCCGAACCCACGGGCGAGCGCGGCGTGCTGATCAACACCGCCTCGGTCGCCGCCTACGACGGCCAGATCGGACAGGCCGCCTATGCGGCCTCGAAGGCGGGCGTGGTCGGCATGACCTTGCCCATTGCCCGTGACCTGTCCAAGACGGGCATACGCTGCGTGACCATCGCCCCCGGCATTTTCGGTACGCCCATGATCTTCGGCATGCCTCAGGAGGTGCAGGACTCGCTGGCCGCCAGCATTCCCTTCCCGGCGCGCCTGGGACGGCCCGAAGACTATGCCAAGCTGGTGAACAGCATCATCACGAACGAAATGCTCAACGGCGAAACCATACGTCTGGACGGCGCCATCCGCATGGGTCCGAAATAGCCGGCCGATGCCATGAGCCTGCTCAAGTCAGCCGCCACCGTCAGCAGCTTTACGCTGCTCTCCCGCATAACGGGCCTGGCGCGCGACGTGCTGATCGCCGGCGCCTTCGGCGCCGGAGCGCTGACCGACGCCTTCTGGGTCGCCTTTCGCATCCCCAACCTGTTGCGCCGGCTGTTCGCCGAGGGCGCTTTCTCCCAGGCCTTCGTACCCATATTGGGGCAGGCGCGCAACACGCGCAGCGCCGAGGAAGTGCGAGTGCTGCTCGATCGGGTCGCCCTGCTGCTCACGGCCGCGCTGGCCCTGGTCACGCTGGCCGGCATCGCCGGCGCGCCATGGGTGGTCACCGCCATGGCCAGCGGCATGCGGACGGCCGAGCGGCAAACCGAGTTCGAAGCCGCCGTCTGGATGACGCGCCTGATGTTTCCCTACATCGTCTGCATGTCGCTGGTCGCCTTCGCCTCGGGCGTGCTGAACACCTGGAGCCGTTTTGCCATACCGGCGTTCACGCCGGTGCTGCTGAACCTGGCCATGATAGGCGCCAGCCTGTTCCTGGTGGCCTATTTCGACACCCCCATCTACGCCCTGGCCGCCGGCGTGATGCTGGGCGGCCTGGCGCAACTGCTGGTGCAGTGGTTTGCGCTGGCCAGGCTGGGTCTGCTTCCGCGCTATTCGGCGCGCATCGGCCAGGCCTGGAACGATCCCACCGTAAAGCGCATCCTGCGCCAGATGCTGCCCGCCATCGTGGGCGTTTCCGTGGCGCAGCTGTCTTTGCTGATCAATACCAATATCGCCACCTGGCTGCGCCCCGGCAGCGTTACCTGGCTGTCGTTCGCGGACCGCCTGATGGAATTCCCCACCGCGCTGCTGGGCGTGGCGCTGGGCACCGTGCTGCTGCCCAGTTTGTCGGCCGCGCATGCGCGCCAGGACCATTCGGGCTACAGCGCCCTGCTGGACTGGGGCTTGCGCCTGGTCCTGCTGCTGGGCTTGCCCGCCGCGCTGGGGATGGCGCTGCTGTCCGACGGGCTGGTCGCCACGCTTTTCAACTACGGCGCCTTCGGCGGCCCGGATGTCGCCCAGACCCGCCTGGCCGTGATGGCGTATTCCGTGGGCCTGATCGGCCTGCTGGCGATAAAGATCCTGGCGCCCGGCTTCTATGCCAAGCAGGACATCCGCACGCCGGTAAGGATCGCCATCTTCGTGCTCGTCCTGACCCAGTGCTTCAATCTGGTGCTGGTGCCGTACTTCGCCCATGCGGGGCTCGCCCTGTCCATCGGGCTCGGAGCCAGCGTGAACGCGCTGTGCCTGGTCGTTTTGTTGCAACGCCGCAAGCTCTATCGGCCCGGGCCCGGATGGCTGAAATTCGCCCTGCGCATGCTGCCTGCGCTGCTGGCCATGTCCGCTGTGCTGGGATGGGCCGGGCAGGCGCTGGACTGGGTTGCCCTGGGCGCACGGCCGGGCATGCGCATACTGTGGCTGGGCGGGGTTTTGCTGGGCAGCATGGCGGTCTATTTCGGCATGCTCGCCGTGTTCGGTTTCCGGCCGTCCGACTTTACACGCCGTGGCAAGTAATATAGAATAGCTGTCTTTGCCGAATAAACCATACAGATACACGGATAGACACCCAAATGGCCAATACCGCCCAAGCCCGCAAGCGCGCCCGTCAATCGGTTGAGCGCAACAAGCACAATTCCAGCCTGCGCTCCATGCTTCGCACCTCGATCAAACGCGTGCGCCAAGCCATCGAAGCCGGCGACAAAGCAGCCGCTACTGAAGTTTTCCAGAAAACCACTAGCATCATCGATCGCGTTGCCGACAAGAACATCATCCACAAAAACAAGGCTGCTCGCCATAAAAGCCGCCTTGCCGCAGCAGTTAAAGCACTAGCCTGATTACTGCGATGGTTTAAGGCAAAGAATACCGGCAGGCACAGGCCGCCGCGCAAAACGGGACGCAACAGCGTCCCGTTTTTTTTGTCCTGAGGTATAGTTCGGTCTGCATCCCGCACCCTATAACCAGGAAGAGACCGAGACATCAATGAGTTCACAGAAACCCGCCCTGCTGCAGCTTCTGCCCTTTCCATTTCCCCACACCCAGGAGCGCCTGGCCAAGCACTTCGACGTCATCGAACTTTGGAAGGCTTCCGACGCGCAGGCCGTCATCGATGCAAGAAAAGACGAGATTGTCGTGCTGGTCACCAGCGCCATGACGCCTACCCGCGCCGACCTGATCGACCAGTTGCCCAGGCTCCGGGCAATCTGCAGCCAGGGCGTGGGCTACGATGCCATCGATGTCAAGCATGCCCAGCAAAAAGGCATACAGGTCAGCAACACACCCGACGTCCTGAATGACTGCGTGGCGGATCTCGCCTTCGGCCTGCTGCTGGCCACCGCGCGCAAGCTCGGCCAGGCCGAACGCTATGTCCGGGCCAGCCTATGGGGCAGCGACGTCGCGTTCCCGCTGGGCAGCAAAGTCAGCCACAAGAAGTTGGGCATCGTCGGGCTGGGGCGCATAGGCATGGCCATTGCCCAGCGCGCCACCGGCTTCGACATGGAAGTTCGCTACCACAACCGGCGCCAGCGCGATGACGTCCAGCTGGGCTACGAGCCATCCCTGAAGGAGCTGGCATCCTGGTCCGACTTCCTGATCATTGCCACAGTGGGCGGCGCTTCGACACGGAAGCTGATCGACCGGGAAATACTGCGGGCGCTCGGTCCCCAGGGGGTCATCATCAACATCTCGCGCGGCTCGGTCATCGACGAACAGGCCATGGTCGAGGCGCTGGTCAGCGGCGAACTGGGCGGAGCGGGCCTGGACGTCTACGAGGCGGAACCCACCGTGCCCGACGCGCTGAAGACGCTGGACAATGTGGTGATCCTGCCCCACATCGCCAGCGCCACCCATGAAACGCGGCTGGACATGTTGAATCTGGTGCTGGACAACGTAGACGCCTACGCCACTACAGGCAAGCTGATTACCCCGGTGCCGGCCCTGTAAGCCCGGCCCAACGGGCCGGCAAGGCAGTGCCTTAAGGGCTTCCTTGAGGGCCTGGCTGCCGGCCCATAAAAAAACCGCCTTTTCAGGGGCGGCGAAGGGTTGGCGTTTCCTGCTCGCTGGTCCGCAATTTATTGTCGGCGGCAAAATCGCACACGAACTTCCAGGCCAGGGGCTCCAACTGGCGCAGACGCTGGTCGACCACGACGCAGCGCACGCCATCGAGCACGACGGGGACGACATAAGGGGAATAAGTGAGATGGCCGCCGGTGGAGCCGGCCGGCCGGAACTGCGACATCACGCCCGCCAGGCGCTCGGCCCAATCGCTGGGCCGGAATCGCTGGCCATCGAGCGTAAGGCCGTGAATAACAAGTTGCTGTACAAGATGGGTCATAGACTTCCGCGGACAAATCGTCGCCCTTTCAGGCATACCAAGCATTCCCTGCGCCGCGAATTGTATATGATAGCTTCCCCGGCGGCCCGCTCACCCGCCACGGCGCCCGGGTTTCCGCCCCGGCAGGCTGTTTCCAGACGGCCGCTTACTTTGCCGACGGCCACCCGACAAGGTAAGATGGCTCTTTTACACAAGGCTTACTATGTCCGACGCCGCACCACAAACTGGCCCATTACGGCATTTTCTGCAATTTCGCGACTTATCCAAAACCGAAATCCAGTATGTGCTGGATCGCGCCCGGCTCATCAAGAATAAATTCAAGCGCTACGAGCCCCACCACACCTTGCACGACCGGAACCTGGCCATGGTCTTTGAAAAGGCCAGCACGCGCACGCGCGTTTCGTTCGAGGCGGGGATGTACCAGCTTGGCGGTTCGGTCATACATCTTACCACCGGCGACTCGCAGCTGGGCCGCTCCGAACCCATCGAAGACACCGCCCGCGTGATCTCCCGCATGGTGGATCTGGTCATGATCCGCACTTTCGAGCAGACACGCATCGAGCGCTTCGCCGCGCACTCGCGCGTGCCCGTCATCAATGGACTGACCAACGAATACCATCCCTGCCAGATCCTGGCCGATATCTTCACCTTTATAGAGCACCAGGGCCCCATAGCGGGCAAAACGGTGGCCTGGATAGGGGATGCCAACAACATGGCCTATACGTGGCTCCAGGCGGCTGAAATGCTCGATTTCCGCCTGCATGTATCCGGGCCCGCCGGGTATCAGCTGGATCCCGAGCGCATAGGCCAGCCGGCCGCCGGCATTTTGCGCGAGTTCTCCGATCCCATGCAGGCCTGCCAGGGCGCGCATCTGGTCACCACCGACGTCTGGACCAGCATGGGCTACGAAGCTGAAAACGAAGAGCGGCGCAAGGCGTTCGCCGATTGGCGCGTCGATGCCGAAATGATGGCGGCCGCCGACCCCGACGCCCTCTTCATGCATTGCCTGCCCGCCCATCGCGGCGAGGAAGTCACCGGCGACGTCATCGACGGCCCGCAAAGCGTCGTCTGGGACGAAGCGGAAAACCGCCTGCATGTGCAAAAGGCATTGATGGAATTCCTGCTGCTGGGACAGCTGTCCGCCTAGCCAGCCGCCGCCGAGCAATCCAGAAGCCGTTTCCTGCTTGAAGCAGGAAACGGCTTTTTTCATCCCGGCTTGCATAAAGCCGCTTGCCTCCTTGCTGTCCTGCTCCCGCCCCGGCCTTCGGCCGGTATTAGGGCAAGTCCCGCCTTGCGTCATTTATTTATGTATGTAAAATTATTTACACACACAGGAAATTTATCGAATGCAAAAACCTTCTTGGATCATCAGTGAATCGGATGTCGCGGGCTATTCCCCAGCCAACCATAGCGGCACCGTCAACCGGCGGCTGATCAGCCGGGATACGGTGGGCGCCCGGCACGTGGAAGTGCTGCTCGGCACCATAGAAAAGAACCAGGGCGCCCTCCCCCATGCCCATCCGGGCATCGAACAGATCTGCTACCTGCTGTCGGGTTCGGCTGTCGTCGAGGTGGAGGGCGAACGCGGCGAAATGCAGGCCGGCGACTGCTGCTACTTCCCGCCCGACAAGCGGCATGTATTCACCGTCACCAGCGATGAACCCGCCCGGTTGCTGGTCATCTATTCACCGCCTTACGAAGAAAACCCATCACGGGTCATACGCTGACCAACCTTCAATACAACATGGCCGGATCGATACCGGACCAAAGGAGACAAGCATGAAGACAATCAACAGACAGGGGCGTTTTTCCACCCTGGCCGGCACAGCCCCGCACAAAAAGCTGATTGCCGGCGCACTGCTGGGCCTGGCCGCTTTCAGCACAACGGCCATGGCGGCCTACCCCGAAAAACCCATCAGCCTGATCGTGCCGTTCCCGGCCGGGTCGGGCACCGACGCCGTGGGGCGGATCTTCGCCGAGGAACTGAGCACACTGCTGGGCCAGCCCGTCATCGTCGAAAACAAGCCCGGGGCCAATGCCACCATCGCGGCCAACTACGTCGCCAAGGCCAAGCCGGATGGCTACACGCTTTTCGTCACCACCAACACGTCCCACTCGGCCGCTCCGTGGCTGATGAAAAACGTCAGCTACGATCCGATCAAGGACTTCACGCCCATCGCGCGCGGCGGCAACCTGCCCTTCCTGCTGGTCACCAACCCCAGCCGGCCCTATAAAACCGTGCAAGAGCTCATGAAATACGCCAAGAGCAATCCCGACACGGTCACCTATGCTTCCGGCAACAGCACCGGCATCGTCGCGGGCGCCACCTTCGGCGTACAGGCCGGCCTGAAACTGCTTCACGTGCCCTACAAAGGCACGCCGCAAGCCCTGACCGACCTGGTCGGCGGCCAGGTCGATTTCATGTTCACCGATTTCACCTCCGGCATGCCTTTCGTGAAGTCGGGCCGCCTGCACGCCATGGCCGTATCCACGGCCAAGCGCAGCGAACTTGTGCCCGACCTGCCGTCCATGGAAGAAGCCGGCATGCCCGATTTCGACATCAACTCCTGGAACGGCTATTTCGGACCCGCGGGCATGCCGCCCGACGTGGTCAAAGTATTGAATACCGCCATCAACAAGATCGTCAGCACCCCTGCAACCAAGGCTCGTCTCGCACAATTGGGCTTCGATGCCTTCAGCGGCACGCCCGAGGAATTCGCCGCTTTCGTCAAAGACCAATACGCCCTTTGGGGAAAATGGATCAAGGCAGCGGGAATCGCCCAGCAATGACGGAGAAGCGCGCATGTACCGGCCCCCTGGACGGCATCCGGATACTCGACCTGAGCTCGGTGGTGATGGGGCCCTACGCCACGCAGATTCTCGGCGATCTGGGCGCCGACGTCATCAAGGTGGAATCACCCTCGGGCGACAACATGCGCGCGGTCGGGCCCATGCGCAATCCCGGCATGGGCGCCATCTACCTGCACTTGAACCGCAACAAGCGTTCGGCCGCCCTGGACCTGAAAACGGCCGACGGCCGGGAAGCCTGTCTGGAGCTGGCCAGGACCGCCGACGTCCTGCTCTACAATACCCGCCCCCAGGCCATGGCCCGCCTTGGCCTGGACTATGACGCCGTAGCCCAAGCCAACCCCCGCATCGTCTACGTGGGGGCTTATGGCTTCGGCAATCGCGGCCCCTATGCGGGCAAGCCCGCCTACGACGACCTGATTCAGGGAATGACCGGCATCCCCGCGCTCTATCAATTGAACTCCGGAGATGTCCCGCGCTACGCGCCGCTGACGCTCGCCGACCGCGCCGTCGGCATGCACGTCGCCATCGCCATGCTCGCGGGCGTCCTGCGCGCGCGCGCTTCGGGCCAGGGCCAGGCTATCGAAATACCCATGTTCGAGGCCATGGCCCAACTGGTGCTGGGCGACCACCTGGGCGGCCGGACCTTCGAGCCGCCGGCGGGGCCCACCGGCTACGCCCGCCTGCTCGTCAATCATCGCCGGCCCTACGCCACCTCCAATGGCTACATCAGCGTCCTGATCTACAACGACAAGCATTGGTCGCGCTTCTTCCAGTTGATCGGCCGGCCGGATTTGCAGGCCGACCCGCGCTTCAGCACCCACACGGCAAGAGCCCGGCACATCGACGAGGCATATAGTCTGGTGGCCGGCATTCTTGCGGACAACACCAGCGAATACTGGCTGCAGGCCCTGGGCAAGGCCGACATACCGGCGGCGCCGCTCTACAGCGTGGACGATCTCATCGACGACCCGCATCTGCGGCAGGTGGAGATGCTGCAGCCACTGCAGCACCCCTCGGAAGGCGCCATGCGCACCCCGGCGCCCGTAGGGAGCTATTCCAAGACCCCCTTGAGCATACGGCGCCATGCGCCGCGCCTGGGAGAACACACTCAGGAAATCCTGCACGAGGCAGGCCTGCGCCGGGAGCTCGTCGACAGCGTCCTCAAGCAGACCGGCATACAGACAAAACAGCGGGACGAGGAAACACCATGAGCTTCGTATTATCGGATGAACACAAGGCGTTGCTCGAAGGCGTCGAAAGCCTGTGCAGCCATTACACCGACGACTACTGGCTGGAGCGCGACCGCGACGGGCAATACCCCCATGATTTCCATCGCGATCTGGCGCAGGCGGGATGGCTGGGCATCGCCATGCCGGAGGAATACGGCGGATCGGGCCTGGGCATGTCGGAAGCCGCGCTGATGATGCAGGCCATTTCCCGCTCCGGCGCGGGCTTCTCGGGCGCTTCGGCTGTCCACATGAACATCTTCGGACTGAATCCCGTGGTGGTTTTCGGCACGCCCGAACAGCGGGCGCGCGCGCTGCCGCCCCTGATCAAAGGCGAACAGAAAGCCTGCTTCGCGGTCACCGAGCCCGATGCCGGCCTGGATACGACCAAGCTTTCCACCCGCGCGCTGCGCGAGGGCGACAGCTATATCGTGCATGGCCGAAAAATATGGATATCGACCGCCCAGGTGGCCGACAAAATGCTGCTGCTGGCGCGCACCACGCCCTTGTCCGAGGTGAAGAAGCCGACCCAGGGCCTGTCGCTGTTCTACACCGACCTGGACCGCGCAAAAGTGGAAGTGCGGGAAATCGAGAAAATGGGCAGGAAGTCGGTCGATTCCAATATGCTGTTCATCGACGGCCTGCGCATTCCCGTCGAAGACCGCATCGGCGAGGAAGGCAAGGGCTTCGAATACATCCTGCACGGCTTGAATCCGGAACGCATACTGATCGCATCCGAGGCCGTCGGGCTGGGCCGCTGCGCGCTGGCCCACGCCGCCGAATACGCCAAAGAGCGTGTTGTCTTCGGCCGCGCCATAGGCCAGAACCAGGGCATACAGCATCCGCTGGCGCAGGCATGGATGCAACTGGAAGCGGCCGATCTCATGGTCAAGAAGGCGGCCTATCTCTACGACAGCGACATGCCCTGCGGCGAGTTCGCCAATACCGCCAAATACCTGGCCGGGGAAGCCGCTTTCAATGCCTGCCAGACCGCCGTGCTGACGCTGGGCGGCATGGGTTATGCCAAGGAATACCATGTGGAGCGCTATCTGCGCGAAAGCTTCATTCCCCGCATCGCGCCCGTCAGTCCGCAACTGATCATGTGCTTTATCGCGGAAAAGGTGCTGGGCCTGCCCAAGTCCTACTGACCGGGCCTGCCCCGCGCCGACCCATGATGAAGGCTGGCCGCCTTACAGGCTTTGTTCTATGAAGCGGCAGGCCGCGCGCAGTTTCTTGGCCTTGTCCTCGATGTCGACTTCGATGCGATACAAGGGGCCGGCGATGGAGATGGCATAGGCGTTGCCCGACACCCTTACCGGCCAGGCAATGGCACCGACGTCCTCCATGGTTTCCCCAAGGTTGGCAAACCATCCGCGGTCCAGGGAAGCCTGGATGTCGGCCTCGACCGCGTCGGGCGTGACCAGTGTGCGCTCGTTATATTTCTGCAAGGGTCCACCGGACAGCAGCTTGAGCCTTTCCTCGGCATCCATGGTCGACAGCAAGGCCCTGCCCAGCGAATTGGCATGGACGTCGCGCTGGGAGCCGGCCACCCCCACATAACTGATGGGGTGCGGCGAAGCCAGGACCTCCAGGTACACCACGCGGTTGTTCAGGTCCAGCTTGCCCAGCACCACCGTCTCCGAGGTGGTGTCGCGCAATTCTTCAAGACTGGGCAGCACCCGCTCCAGTATCGGATCGGCCCGCGAAATGCGCTGGGCCATGGCCAGAAGGCGTCCGGTGGGGTAATAGCCCTGCCTGCGTCCCGCCTCATACAAATAGCCCAGGCTCGTCAAGGTGCGCAGCAAGGCCAGGCAGCTGGAGACCGGCGCGTCCAGATGGCGCGCGATCTCGGACAGGGCCAGCGGCTTGGCCTCGCGGGCGAAGATCTCGATGATCTCGATGACCCGCAGTGCCGTCTTGACGTTGGAGTCCGGGTTTCTGGAGGCCATGGTTCCCTCGACGTTCGGCGATGGCTGAAGGACTAGCGGCGGCGCGCGGGCCGCCACAGCGTCCTTACTTGTCGCTCTTGTCTTTCAATTGCGGCAGGGCCGAGCCACCGGCGGGCGCCAGCAGGCCTGTCTGGACATAAGTGAACAGCTTTTCACGCGTATCGACGATGTCCAGGTTGCGCATGGTGAGCTGCCCGATGCGGTCGCGCGGCGAGAAGGTGGATTCGCCCTTTTCCATGGTCAGGCGCTCGGGCTTGTAGGTAAGATTGGCCGAGCGGGTATCCAGGATGGAATAATCGTTGCCGCGGCGCAGCTCGATGGCGACTTCGCCGGTGATCGCGCGGGCGACCCAGCGCTGGGCCGTTTCACGCAGCATGATGGATTGCGGGTCGAACCAGCGCCCCTGGTACAGCAGGCGGCCCAGCTTCAGACCATTCATGCGGTATTGCTCTATGGTGTCTTCGTTGTGGATGCCGGTCACCAGGCGCTCGTAGGCGATATGCAGCAAGGCCAGTCCCGGCGCCTCGTAGATGCCGCGGCTTTTGGCTTCGATGATGCGGTTCTCGATCTGGTCGCTCATGCCCAGGCCGTGGCGGCCGCCGATGCGGTTGGCTTCCAGCAGCAGTTCGACGCTATCGCTGAATTCCACGCCGTTCAGCGCCACGGGCCGGCCTTCCTCGAAGCGGACCGTGACCTCTTCGCTCTTGACCTGGACATCGTCGCGCCAGAAAGCCACGCCCATGATGGGCTGGACGATCTTGATGCCGGAATTCAGGTGTTCCAGATCCTTGGCCTCGTGGGTGGCGCCCAGCATGTTGGAGTCGGTGGAATAGGCTTTCTCGGCCGACATCTTGTAGTCGAAACCGGCCTGGCGCATGTATTCGGACATCTCGGAGCGCCCGCCCAACTCGTCGATGAAGACCTGATCCAGCCAGGGCTTGTAGATTTTCAGTTCCGGGTTGGTCAGCAGGCCGTAGCGATAGAAGCGCTCGATATCGTTGCCCTTGAAGGTGCTGCCGTCGCCCCAGATGTTGACGTCGTCTTCCTTCATGGCGGCGACCAGCATGGTGCCCGTCACGGCGCGCCCTATGGGCGTGGTATTGAAATAGGTGACGCCGGCGGTCGAAATATGGAAGGCGCCGCATTGCAGGGCGGCGATCCCTTCCGCAACCAGTTGCTGGCGGCAATCGATCAGGCGCGCTTCCTTGGCGCCGTACTCCTTGGCGCGGCGCGGGATCACGTCGTAGTCGGATTCATCGGGCTGGCCCAGATTCGCCGTGTAGGCGTAGGGAATCGCGCCCTTGTTGCGCATCCAGAGCAAGGCGGCGCTGGTATCCAGCCCGCCGGAAAAAGCGATACCGACCTTCTGGCCGGTTGGGACGTTTTCTAGAATGGTTGTCATGGGTGGTCTAAGGCCTTGGAAATGAATTCGACTAACCGGCCATTATATCCCTGACGCCCCTGCCTGCCGCCAAGACAGCCGTACTGAGGTGCGAAGGCCGCGCCGTCCGCGTCCGGCAAGCCTGCTCGCCCCCCTTCCATTAAAAACGCCCGAAGCAACTCGCGCAGCGCGCTCCAGTTTGCTAAAATAATTCCGTTGGGGGAGTAGCTCAGCTGGGAGAGCGCTGCGTTCGCAATGCAGAGGTCGGGAGTTCGATCCTCCTCTTCTCCACCATTCAATTTCGCCTGACTGTTCTCAGTTGGGCGTTTTGTTTTGGTGGATTCCCCGCGTGTTGCGCCACTCTTGCCGACAGTCACCAAGCCTTACGGTGCAATGCCAGCAGCGAACTGCTGCAGGCGCTGGCCCTCGGCTCGCGCTTCGGCCAGCAACTGATTCCAGTCGTCCGGAGGATGGCCGCTTTCCAACATCTTGCGGAATACCCGGTAGGCGTCATCGCTGCTCCCATAGGCGCGCTTGGTGTCCTCGTCATTGACCCAAGCGAGCACGATCACCTTGCTCGGCACGTGGTAGCGGAAGAACAGCCGGTACTGTTGGAAGAACTTGGCCCGAAACCAGTGCTTGTGCTCATCACCAAGGGTGTTGCCTTGCCGATATTCGGGCCGCGCAGGATCTTGCGGGATCACATCGAACGCCAGCTTGGTAATTGCCGCCAGTCGCTTGCTGGTGTTCTTCTTTACGTACCCGACTTGGTCTTTTCGCTTGAAGGCCTCGACTTGCTGGGCCAGCGCTTCAAGCTGCACCAGGAACAGAGGGTGAGCAAAAACCGTCCAGCCGTGAATGACCAGGGGCGCGGGCCTGCCTGTGCTCATTCATCATCTGCCGACAGGGCGGCATCGAGATCGACTTCAATGCCGCCGACCAGCAATTGGAGCCGTTGGACAAGACCCGTATCCACGGCCTGCAGGCGCTCTGGATGGCTGGCGATATCGCGAGCCAGGAATGCAAGAAACAGGCCGAGCACCGGATCGTCGCCTTCGGAGGCTTCGGCACGCGTCAATACGACCTCGCCGCTCGGGCGGATCGTGTAGTGAATCTTGTCGCGCTTGCCCAGTCGGAGGGCGCGGCGCACGGTTTCCGGCACCGTCGTCTGGTAGCGGTCGGTCAGCGTGGATTCGACGCTAAGGGTGGCGGGCATGGTGCTCTCCGGTCAAAGAGGGAAATACCCTCATGATAATGCACTTGCATTGTCATGTCAATGCAAGTGCATTGTCTACCGGTCGGTACCCAATTGCTCCCCCTGTGGCAAGAAGCGAAAGTAGTACACCCTCAGACTTCCATGATCCCTGGCGCAAAGAGGGTCCGGCCTGCCCTGGCGTCTTAGACCGGGCTCAAGGCACAACTGCGCCCCAGATTAGCCTGAATCAAGCTGCGGTCGGCCCCATCGGTCTTTCCATCGTGGTCAAGATCGTACCAACTGGACTGCGCCACGCCGCTGTTCAGGTTCAGTTGGCTGAGTTCCGCCCACAGGTCCAAGTCTTTCTGATCCACCACGCCGTCGCGGTTGCCGTCGCCGGGGCAGTGAACCGTGTCGTAGTTGTAGTTATATGCGGCAACCTGATCGCGCCGGTCCATTTCCGCCTTCAGTGCAACATAAGGCTGTTGAGCCTCAGGCGGCAAGGTGGCAGTGATGGTGGGCGAACCGACGGCGATGGCGGTGCCGCTTCTGTCGAGCTTCGGGTTCGGCACGGCCATGTTGATCTCGTATAGCTCATCTGTGTTCTGGTTCCCGGTATATGACGAATTCACCGGATTCACGGTGTCCGTGGTATACGTCTTGCGGTTCAGACGCACTAGTTTGTAGGTGCCGTCACTGACCGCTTTCTGCGAGTCGGGCAAAACGTCGATCTTGTCACTAGGGTCCAGGGACTTCCGGTAAGACATCACCTGCCCGCACTGGCTGAATCCTGCGGCGGGCACAGCCGGATCCGCGGAACCGGCGCCGTACCAGATACCGCCCTGATCGTCGCACAGCGCCTTCTGGGGAAAGATGGTGAAACACACATTTGCCGCTTCCACCACGCAAGGCTGGGGCGTGGTGGCCATCGACGGATTGGTGAAATTGGTTCCCATTTCAGAAAAATTCAGGCTGCGGATCGCACCCTGGCCGGGAGAGGTCAGGTAGGCCAGCATCGGCTGGGCATCCAAGGGGCGATTGGCCGGAATACTGGCTGCCACGTCAGCGCCGGCGATTTCCGCAAATAGGCGATATAAGTCGGGCGAACTGACCTGGTGGTTGATTTCACGCGCAGGCTGCTGGACCATGGGGCCGGCGATCAATAGCGGCACCGAGACCCCGGTCTGATAGGGGAATGCCTTGGCGCGTGTGGGGTCGAATTGCCCGGGCGCCGTGAATTTCACACTGTTGACATAGGTTCCGTTGTCGCCCATGACAACCACCACCGTGTTGGTCTTCTCCGGCTGGTAGTTCAGCGTGCCATCCTTGTTCCAGGTAGCCAGGCCGAGTTCGACCAGCAGGCGGCCGATCTCGGTATCCATGGCCTCGACCATCAAGTTGGTGACGATGTGATCGTCGACCAAGGCTGTGATCTTGCCGGGTACGCCTTCCAGATCACTGGCGGGCGAGCAGATCAGATTGTCATTCCGGCCTAGTGTGCTGTCGGACACCAGGGCCACAGGCGGCACCTGAAGCGGAGCGTGAATGGCGGAATAGCCCAAGGACATCATCCAGGGGGTTTCCTTGCTCTGCTGGCGCACCCAGGCTACAGCGCGGTCGGTTTCCATGGTGCTGCGGTAGCCGCGCGCCGACGGGTCGTCGGCCCCGACTTTCCGTGTACTGCCGTCAGGCCAGCTCTGGACGAATTCGCCAGTGTAGTAGCCGTTCTGAGTTGTGAAGTCCAAGTAGGCAGGCAGACTCGCTTGGCAGGACTGGCCCGGATCAAAAATACCGCCGCGTTCCATGCAACTGCGGCCCGGCGTGACGACGCCGGGACCACGCGTAATGGACTCGCAAGCGCCGGTCACAGCGTAGCAAGCGCCGGTATCCGCGCCGTTAGTGGAATCCATGGTTGTATTCGCGACAAAGCCGCACTTGTGGGTACCTTCGGCCACGTTGCTACGCCCTGCCCGCGTATCGATCGGATAGGGAGCGCCATCCAGGTAGCCGTCGAAGTAGTCCCAACCCAACTTCCACATGGTCTGATGTCCGTAGGGCAGGTTCGGCGCCGTGCCCAGGTCGGTGCCGGTCAAATGCATCTTGCCGATCAGTGCACTGGTATACCCTTGTGTACGCAACAGTTTGGGAAGCGTCAGTTCATAGGGCGAGATCTCGGAATTGGCCAGATCGGTCGACACCACGGCGTTTAGAATATTCGTGGCAGAGGGATAGCGCCCGGTAAAGAAAGTGGCGCGCGTGGGCGTGCAGGTCGGCATGGCCCAGGCGGAACGGAATTGCAGCCCCGCTCTGGCTATCGCCGTCAGGTTGGGCGTCTTGGGCGGCAGCGCGCCGCCGTAGCCGTAGGATGTCATCTGATCCAGGCCGAAGTCGTCGAGGACAATGAAAAGGATGTTGGGTTTTTTCGCGTCCGATACGACAGCGTCACTAGAGCAGCCCGCCAGCACTAGCATCGAAACCATCAGTAAAACAAGGCTGCCTCGTCTGCCTAGTGGCAAAGCTTTCATTATTATTTTCCTTCGGATTCTTGGTCAACCGGTGCTTCATACGGCCTTCGCGCCATAACACGCCAGGTGGCCGGCACCTGGAGACTAACAAAAAGATCTTCCGAATGGAAGACTTTTGTCCCGCCTGATCTCAAACCGCGCTGTGCAGGACTGAGGCAAGTGTCTGGGCGACAACATGTGGTGTCCAGCGATCTTTCTCTCTAACGCATGAGTGCTACAAATGGCTTATATCTTGCTTTTTATGTAGCTGCCACGAAGGGCCATGCATTGCGTCATCGCGGCCTCGCACATACCGTATCCCAATCCCTCATGGCAGCCGGCGCCATGGATTTGGCCTGATCGATAAAATGCCGCGCGCTGGCTGACAGCCTGCGCCGGCGCTTATGGACCGCACCCAGTTGCCTGAGTGCGCCCGCGCCGTGTATGGGCGCGAAATGCAAGCCTTCCGAGCCCAAGGCATACGCGGCGCTGCTGGGAATAACCGCCACGCCCATGCCGTGCCTGACCATGGATAAGGCCGTCACCAGATGCGTCGCCTCCACCGAGTACGACTTGACGCTGGCCGTCAACTCCATTTCCTGGGCCGTCGCGCCGCCGCCTATCATGATCAATCGATGCTTGGCCAAAGAGCGCCATTCCAGGCGGGCGCTGGATAACAGAGGATGCCCTTCGGGCGCGGCAAGCAGCAGGCGATCCGTCAGCAAGGGAATGAACTCGAACTCGGCTTCCTTCGAGGCGCGACCGATGCCTAGCTCTACCTGGTTACGCCGCAGCGCTTCGATCACCTCGTCGTTGGTATGTTCGCTCATGTAAATATGGACAAGGGGATGGCTTCGGTGAAAAGCCCCTAGGACCTCTGCAAGAAAGCCTAAAGACAGGGATGGCACGGAAGCGATGGACAGCTTGCCCCGGACGCCTTTGCCTTCCTCCTTGGCGTACTGGTAGACCTCTTCCAAGTCGGACAAGGCCCTGTTCATTGTTTCATACAGGCTTTCCCCTTCGGGCGTCAGGCGGCAGCTACGGGTGGTGCGTATGAACAACTGCATGTTCAGGTCGTCCTCCAAATGCTTGATGAGCGCCGTAAACGCCGGCTGGGACACGCAAAGAAGGCGTGCGGCGGCATTGAACGAGCCCTCTTCGGCAGCGAGGCAGAAAGCTTTAAGTTGACGATACTTTATATTGTTAACCATAGATTAATTTTAGTTCTCATTATGCAAATTGACCAACTGGCCATCGCCTCCTAGCATGGTGCCCATCATCCACGAACCAATGGAGCAACCATGAACTTCCTTTCACGCAAGACGGCTTTGATGCTGTGCACGGCGGTGCTGGTCGCATCGGCGTCGACCGCATATGCCGATAGCGCGACATTCCCACAGCGCCCTGTTACTTTTGTCGTCCCCTACTTGCCTGGCGGCACCCCCGACATCATGGCCCGGCTGATAGGCCCGGAACTGCACAAGCTTTGGGGCCAGCCCGTCGTGGTCGAAAACCGCGCCGGCGCCAACGGAGTGATCGGCTCATCGGCTGTCGCCAGCGCGAAGCCCGATGGCTACACCATGGTCGTTGGAACAACCGCGACTCACGTCGTAAATGGCTTGCTGTACAGCAGTATTCCGTACGATGGAGTAAAGGATTTCGCGCCCGTGACGATGCTGGGAACACTGTCGAACGTGCTTGTCGTCAATCCGAAGGTGCCTGCCCAAAACATTCAGGAATTGATAGCGCTGCTGAAAGCCGACCCAGGAAAATACAACTACGGTTCTGGCGGAAATGGCAGCTCGAACCACCTTGCCGCCGAGATGTTCAAGACCATGGCTGGCGTCTCCATCATGCATATACCTTATAAAAGCGCGGCGCCCGCGTTGACCGGTTTGATTGCCGGCGAGACTTCCATGATTTTCGAGAACGTCTCCACAGCCATCCCATATCAAGAGCGGCGCGCTGCGTCCGTTGGGCGTAACCAGCGCCAAAGGTTCACGCGCATTGCCGGACATTCCCACGATCGACGCTTCGGGGGTGCCCGGATACGACATGTCGTTCTGGTATGGCCTGCTGGCCCCGGCGGGAACCGACCCCAAGGTGGTTGAAAAAATCAATGCCGATATCAGGTCCGTACTGGCCAAGCCTGAAGTACGCCGCAAGCTCGAGGACCGAGGCATCGACATCAGCGATAGCACCCCGTCCGAGTTCAGCGACTACATGAAGGCGGAAGTGCCCAAGTGGACCGAGGTGGTGAAGGCTTCGGGCGCGCGCATAGACTAGGAGTTCAGATGATGCAAAGCATGCTCGAAACAGAGCCGAGACAAGACGCGAGAAATGGGTCAATGCCGCGCTGCGTGCTGCTTTCCACCGGAGGCACCATTGCCTCGCGGATAGATCCCGCCACGGGCCTCGCCATCCCCGCCCTATCAGCCGGCGACTTGCTCGCCACGCTTCCGGAACTGGAGGGCCGGATTGCCGTGGATCTGGAGGATTTCGCACGCATCCCATCCCCGCACATCGGCCCCAAGCATTGGGCGTCGCTGCACACGCGAATCACTTCCTTGTTGGCCGATGACGGTATTGCCGGCGTCGTGGTGAGCCATGGAACAGGCCTGCTTGAAGAGACCGCCTGGTTCCTGGACCTTACCTTGTCTTCGGATAAGCCTGTCGTGCTTGTCGGCGCACAGCGCAACAGCTCAGAACGGGACTACGACGGTTCACGCAATCTGCTGAATGCATTGCAAGTTTGCGTGCATCCACAGTCTTGGGGCAAGGGCGTGCTGGTCGTTCTGAACCAGCACATCAATGCGGCGCGGGAGGTGCACAAGACGCACACCTTCGACGTGGAGACCTTCAATTCCGGAGAGTGGGGCTTTCTTGGAAACATCACGGCCGAACGGGTGGCATTCCATCGCAAGCCGTCGCGCTGCCTGCGCATGGCCTATGATGGCCGACCGCTACCCCGCGTCGACGTCATCCCCATGTACGCCGGCGCGTCGGGCAGCCTTATCAAGGCAGCCGTGGCAGACGGAGCTGAAGGCATAGTCATACAGGCAGTGGGTTCGGGGCATGTCAATCCCAGCTTCGCTTCGTCGATACAAGACTTGCTGCGTAGTGGAATTCCGGTTGTGATCGCCACGCGTGTGCCGCGCGGAGGGACGCGGGCATGCTATGGCTTCGAAGGCGCCTCCCAGCTTCTGCAAAACGACGGGGCAGCCCTGGCCGGCGACTTGTCCGCGTGGAAAGCACGGATTGTGCTGATGCTGGCGATGGCGGCAGGCGATGCCTCGCAAGCCGCGCTGCGCTCGCTGCTGGACACGTAAACGGGCTCAGGAAACTGGATCGGGATCGCCGGATGCCTTCTCTTCCGCAGGCAGCGGAACCATCATCGGCTGTCCCGGCGCCGTACAGCCCTTGTCGCAGCAACGGCCGGGCTGGCGGTTCTTGGTGATGGCCCGGTCCTCCTGATGCAGCACCCCGCGTTCCAGCAGGCGTTCGACAAGTTCCACCTTGGAACCCACCGGGTAATTGCGCCAGATTTCCTGCTTCATCGCCGCGGGCGAACCGCCGCCATGCAGGCTGATGACCGAGTACCACCCTCCTTGGTAAGAAGCGGTCAGATCCTCGATGAAGCGGGCCGTCTCGATGCGCTTTTCATAAGGAACGCTGGGGTTGGCGCGAAGCACTTCCGACAAGGTCGCGCTGGTCGCGGGGTTGTGATCCTCGTCCGGGCCGGGCAAAGCCACGATAAGCCCACCGGACACCTCATGTGCAATGCGGTGCATGTCATAAATCTGCGTCGACAACAGCAGCTTGCCGATATTGCTGAAGACGGGATCCGGCATGAAGGTGCCGCTATGGGGATCCGCGGCGGCATACACGCTGGCCGCAACGCCGCAGGCATAGAAACCCTCGGTAATCTTGATGAGCTCCACCATGGGTTCGCGCAGATTGCTCTTTGTTCCCGGGTCGAAACCATTGGCTTCGCACATCAAGGCGCCGGCGCCGATAAGCAGGTCGCCAAAGCCCGCCCTCGCGGCGATACAGCTATGGCGATGATGCGTCGCGTAGCTGTATGTCAGCACGTGGCTGTGTTCCCATTCCTGATCGTAGAAAACACGATCCCAGGGAACGAACACACGATCGAAGATGACCACGCTGGTGGACTGCCCGTATTTGCGTGAAAAAGGCGCGCTGCCGTGCTCCAACTTCTCGCCCGGCCGTCCCGCGGGGCGGGAGACGATGGTGATTCCCTTGGCATCGATCGGAACCGCGCAGCAAACGGCAAAATCGGCATCGTCCCTTCCCATGTTGCGGCTGGGCATGACCAGGAACTCGTGCATGTAGGGAGCGCCCGTGACTATGGCCTTGGTCCCGCTGATGACGATGCCCTTTCCGTTGCGCTCGACCACATGCACATAAGTATCGGGATTGGACTGTTCGTGAGGCCTTTTGCTGCGGTCGCCCTTGGCGTCGGTCATGGCCACACCAAGGGAAAGGTCGCGATCCTGGACATCGGCAAGATAGGCCTTGAAACGCGCCCGAAGCTCTGTGGTGCCGCGCGCATCGTCGATATGGGCCACGGCCTGGGCAATTCCGTTCAGGGCGTCATGGGCCAGGTAACGTTGCGCGCAGCCGGTCTCCTGGCACAGCACGCGCACGGCTTCCAGCTTGTTAAGCAGATCGCCGGGGGACTCATTGACATGAAGCATGCGGCTGACCACACGATTGCGCTCCGACTGCGTCGCAAGCGCAATCGGAGCCAGCTCCGGACGCAAGGCGTAGTCATACGTAAAAGCCAAGGCATTCACGCCGGGGCCGAACGCCGGCTCGTCGGCCACGCTATCGACCAAGCGTCCATCCACATACACCACCGGCTTGTAGCGCCGCAAAGACTCTCGATATTCCTCGCCGGTCATCAGGTCGACCCGCGTGGGCGCGGCTGCATTCGATGTCATCGGAGGCCTCATCAAATAAAATAATGTAATTTTATTTAAACACTGTTCAAAATATTCGTCAACGCTTATTCCACTTATAATCCCGCCATGTCGAACTCTCCATCCTCATCTTTGAAACGGGGCTCGCGGGCACCAAGGAAAGCGCCAGCCGAGGATCCCAAAGCGGCGCGCAAGCGTGTCATGACCGACGCCCGGCGCGCGTTGGTGCTGGATGCCGCCCGTGCAACTTTTTTTGAGCTTGGAATAGAAAAGACCAGCATTCGGGAGATCGCACAGCGGGCCGGCTACACCCCGGGCGCCCTGTACAGCTACTTCACCAGCAAAGAGGCTGTATACGGTGCGCTGCTAGGCGAATCCCTGGAACGCTTGAATGAAGAAGTGGCGGCGGCGCGCGCGGCAAACGACAAAGATCCGGCCGAGGCGGTCCAGGTCAAGGCAAGCGCCTTCTTCGATTTTTATCGACGCAATCCACGAGACCTGGATCTTGGCTTCTACCTATTTCAAGGCATGCAGCCCCGTGGGCTGACGCCGTCGCTCAATGAATCCTTGAACGCGCGTTTACGCGACTCGCTTCGCCCAACACAGGACGCCCTGTGCGCAATGGGGATGTCCGAACAATTGGCGCTTGCCGAAGTCACCGCCCTGTTTGCGCATACGGTCGGGCTTCTTATGCTTAGCCATACGGGACGCATCCGCATGTTCAAGCAGGGATCTCAAGAGCTTTTCAAGACTTACCTGGACCAGTTGGTGAAGCGCGCCGCCGCGCATATGTGAAGCAGGAAGGGCTAGGAAGCCGCCTATTGGTCATCTTGCTATTTCACCCGGCCCCGCCATCGATGGAACACTCGCCCATACACGATCGCATTGCCAACGATAAGCCCCGCCGCAAGCAATACCTGAACCTCGCGCGTCAGTCCCGGCGGATAGACGATCGGCATGAGATAGTGCTCGATAAAGCCGCCCTGATACCCCTGTTGCCCCGCAAGCAGGCGCAGGCTGTTCTCCAGCGGCGTGAGCGGGCATATCCATCCGAACCCGACCACGGCGGCGCCCCAGGCCAATGCGATAAGATGCCATGGCGCGACGCGGGGCTTCCATAGGGCCAGCAGGCCGCCAAACACGACAAAAGCCACGAACGCAGCATGGGTCAGCAAAACAAGATCGGCAAGGATTCGATACATGACAAAGGAATGGCTCATGATGGTGGCAACATCAATAGGCAATCGATCCGCCGATCGCATTACACATCTGTACAACTTTTTCCGGACCGTTTCGTGGCCGACTTTACAGTGGGCGCCATCAAGTAGAGGACGTCGGCAACGGCCTTCATATTTGACTATGATTGCGGAAGCCGAATAAGGAAACAGAGACAGACCCGTCAGCCGCCACCCATGAAAAAACTAGATATCGCCGCGCTGGAAGCCTTCATCGCCGCCGTCGAAGAAAAAAGCCTTTCAAAAGCCAGCCTGCGCGAGAACCTGGTTACGTCGGCCATCAGCCGGCGTATCGCCGAGCTGGAAAGCTACCTGGGCAAGACATTGCTGCAGCGCCATGGCCGGGGCGTGGAACCGACGCCAGTGGGTACCGTGCTGTACCAGAACGCCAAGTCCATCGTGCGCAACATCAAGCTGACGGAAGAAGCCGTCAACGACTACGACAGCCACGGAAGCGCCAAGATACGGCTGATGTCCAACCCCTCGTCCATACTGCAATTCCTGCCCAACGACATTGCCCGCTTTCTGAAGCAGCACAAGAACACCAGCATCGATCTGGTGGAAAGCCATAGCTACGACACGCCCCGCTGCGTGGCCGAACATCTGGCCGACATCGGCGTCTATCATGCGGAGCAGCCGGCGACCGGCGTCATATCCCATTTGTACCGGACCGATCGCGTGGGGCTGGTCGTGCCCAGCAACCATGCACTTGCGGCGCGCGCTGAACTCTACCTGGAAGAAGCCCTGGAATACGATTTGCTGGGTTATTTTCCCAGGCATTCGCTGGACCAGTTCCTGATGCATGTGGGTTCGGCGCTGTCCAGGCCGCCGAACGTCAAGCTGCAGGTCTCCAACTTCGAGACGCGCTGCCAGATGATACGGGAAGGCCTGGGGATAGGGGTCGTTCCGGAACGGATCGCGCAGAACTACCTGCAGCAAATGAACCTGAAGCTGCTGCGCCTGAAGGACGATTGGGCGCAGCGCCAGTTCTTTCTGTGTACCAACGACAAGACAAGCAGGAATCCCGCCGCCACCGCCCTGGTCCAGTGCATGCTGCAAAAACCAACGTAGCCAATTCAAGAAAGAAGCTTTCTCGTTTTTTCAAACAACGCCGCGAGCAACTCCAATACAGTAAGGCCATTGTTTCCTTTCGCAAGGCGCAGGTGGCACGATGCTATTAGAGACCCTAGCCGGTTATGGCGCAAAAGACACGGTGGGCGAACTGCCCGACCAGATTCTCCATCATGCAAAACGAGCATTCCTGGATTGGCTGGCCGCCCTGTATCCCGGGACCCGCGTGTCGCCCGGCATCGAGCTGGTTCGCGCCCACAAAGAGGAACTGGGCCTGGGCCGCGCGAGCCTGCCTGGCTACCAGACCACCACCCTGCCCGCCACCGCCGCCTGGATAAACGGCAGCGTTTCCCACGCCGTCGAATTCGACGATATCTATCGGGACGCGGTCTACCACCCTGGATGCCCGGTCATTTCAGCCGCGCTGGCCGCGGCGGAATCCACAGGCGCATCGGGCAAGGCGCTGCTGCACGCCATTGTCGTGGGCTACGAGATATCCACGCGCATCGGCGCCGCCATACAGCCGGCCCATTACAAATACTTCCACACCACCGGAACGGTGGGCTGCATGGGCGCCGCGGCGGCCGTGGCCGCCATCCACGCACCGGGCGACGCCGCCGTCATGCGGCACGCCATCGCCACGGCGACGACCTTCGCTTCGGGCTTGCAGCAAGCCTTCCGCTCCGACGCCATGACCAAGGCGCTGCATGCCGGCCACGCCGCGGCGGTGGGCGTTCGATCCGGCATGGCGGCGGCCAGCGGCGTTACCGGGGTACCCGACATTCTTGAAGGCGAGGTGGGCTTTGGCGCCGCCCTGGCCGACAAGCCCGACTGGCGCATCGCGGTCGAGGGTCTGGGCAAGGACTACAACATTACCCGCATCACCCAGAAAAATCACGCCTGCTGCGGACACACCTTCGCGGCCATCGATGCCGCCATCGAACTGCGAAACAAGCATGTCATTCGTCCCGAGCAAATCAAGGAGATCCGGGTTGCAAGCTATCAGACCGCGCTGGACGTGACAGGAAACTTTCATCCGAAGACCGTTTTCGAGTGCAAGTTCAGCCTGCCGTATGTCGTCTCGCACGCCCTGCGCCATGGCTCGGTCCGGCTCAATGCCTTTGATGCCGAACGGCTGGGCGACAAATCCATACGCCAGCTCATGAAAAAGCTTGCCTTGACGTCCGACGCGGCGCTTACCGCCCGTTTTCCGGGACAGCGGGCGGCCCGGCTTGCCCTGCTCCTGGACAACGGCAACTCCGTGGAACATTTTTCACCGTATAGAAAAGGCGACCCCGAAGCGCCACTGAGCGATGCCGAACTGATCGATAAATTCAATGAACTGACTATTCCAGTCATTGGCGGCGTACGCGCCGAGCAGCTTCAACGGCAAGTCTGGAACCTGGATGCCTTGGCCGTCCAGGACCTGGCCCTGAATTCGTAAGCACACCCACGCTCCGTCAACCTTCCACCAAGCTTAAATCCATGTCAACGCTAGCCAAGCCCCCTGCCGGCACCGCCACGTTTGCGGATGCCCTGCTGACCCCGCGATCGATTGCGCTTATAGGCGCATCCAGCGATCAAAAAAAGAACACATCCAGGCCCTTGCGCTTCATGCGGCAGCATGGATACACAGGATCCATCTATCCCATCAATCCGGCCGCCACGGAAATCCTCGGAGTAAAGGCTTATCCCTCCGTGGCCCAGGTTCCGCACGTGATCGACCATGCCTTCATCATGATTCCCGGCAAGCACGTGATCGGGGCGTTGAAGGAATGCGCCGAGAAAGGGATTCGGGTCGCCACGATATACTCCGACGGCTTTGCCGAGGCTGGCGCCGAAGGCCAGGCCCGCCAGGAACAACTGGTCGCCGAGGCCAAGAAGCTGGGCATCCGTATTCTGGGCCCGAACAGCATCGGCACGGCCAACGCGCATACCGGCGGCGTCCTGTCCGTGAATGCGGTATTCGAAATGGAGTCACTGATCCAGGGCAGCATCAGCCTGGTATCGCAAAGCGGGTCCATGATGGGTTCGCTGCTGTCGCGGGCGGCCGCGCGCGGATTCGGCTTCGCCAAGTCCGTATCGGTCGGCAATGAAAGCGATATTTCCGTGGGCGAAGTCGTGGACGCGCTGGTCGACGACCCGCAAACCCATGTCATCCTGCTTTTCCTTGAAACGCTGCGTGACACAGGCACGCTGACCGCCGCGCTGCGGCGGGCGCGCCAGGCGGGCAAGCCGGTCATCGCCTACAAGCTGGGGCGATCCGAACAAGGCGATGCCCTGGCCCAATCGCATACCGGCGCCATTGCCGGAAACAACGCCGCCGTCGATGCCTACTTCGATGCCATGGGCGTCATGCGCATCGAGATGCTTGAAACCCTGTTCGAAGCGGCGCCCCTGGCCAGCCGCTATGCGGCAGCGCGCCCTGGAAGCCGCTCCACGCAAGCCGCCCGGGTCGCTGTCATTACGACCACAGGCGGCGGCGCCGCTTCCGTCGTCGATAGCCTTGGGCTTAGAAATATCGAAGCGGCCACGCCCCCGCTGGAATTCCTGCGGCACATGGCCGCCCGAGGATTGAACATCCGGCAAACTCCGGTCATCGACCTGACCCTGGCGGCCACCAGCGAACAATACAAAGACCTGCTCGAACAACTGTTGCTTTCGGACTGGTGCGATGCCGTGCTTAGCGTGGTCGGCTCCTCGGCCCAGTTTCATCCGCAGTTGGCGGTCAAGCCCTTGATTGAATCGGCCAAGCCGGATGCCAAGCCGCTGGCGGTATTCCTGGCGCCGGAGGCGAACGAGTCATTGAAGCTGCTGCAGCAGCATGGCATTGCGGCATTCCGCACGCCGGAGGCCTGTGCCGATGCGCTCGCCGCTTTCTTCAAGCCCGTCATCGAACAGACCGACCTGCCCAGCGGCAGTGCCGACCTGCCCGCCGATTGCCCCGGGTCGGGCAGCTTCACGGAAGTGGAATCGATACGCGCCTTTGGCTCCTTGGGTATACAAAGCGCGGCAAGCCAGCTATTGCAGCCCGCGCACCTGCGGCACGCCATTTCCTATCCGCTGGTGCTCAAAGTCGTGTCGCGCGACATTCTGCACAAGACCGATGTGGGCGGCGTCAAGGTCAACATCAAGACCGATGCCGAGCTGGAAAAAGCCGTGCCCGAACTTCTGCAATCCGTTCAAGGCCACAGGCCGCAGGCGAAGATCGACGGTGTTCTGGTGCAGAAGATGGAAGGCCATTTGATCGAACTCATGCTGGGTTATCGGCATGATCCTCTGGTCGGTCCCACCGTACTGCTGAGCACGGGTGGCATCGCGGCCGAACTGATGCCGGACTATGCCATTCGCCTTGCCCCCGTCGGCTTGGGCGAGGCCCACGCCATGATCAAGGAAGTCCAGCACTGCAAGCTCATAAACGGATACCGCGGACTGCCCAAAGGGGACGTCGATGGGCTGGCCCAGGCCATCGTCGATATCTCGCGCCTTGCCTGCGTGCCCGGGCAACCGGTCGCCGAAGCGGAAATCAACCCCCTGTTCGTGCAAGCCGAACGAGTCATCGCCGTCGACGGCGTCATTCGATTGAAAGACTGACGCCAGGCATCAACACTTGAAGATCATAAACAACACAAGGAGACCCAAATGAAGTCCTTCGCTTTCAATCCCGCAAAACCGATACGGTCGGCACTGGCCATCGGCCTGTTCTCACTGGCCGCCTGCGCCAGCCAAAGCGCCGTTGCGGCCGACGACTGGCCCACCCAGCCCGTCAAGGTCATCGTGGCATTCACGGCCGGCGGCACCACCGACATCCTGGCCCGCGAGATCAGCCACGGCCTGACCAAGAAATGGGGCCAAAGCGTCGTGGTGGAAAACCGGCCCGGCGCGGGCGGCAACATCGGAACCCGCGACGCCGTCAACTCCAAGCCGGACGGCTACACCATACTGATCAATTCCATCGGGCCGATAGCGATCAACCCGTCGCTGTACAGCAAGCTGGGCCACAACCCGCAAACCGACCTGATTCCCCTGACGCTGGTGGCCGACGTGCCCAATGTCCTGGTCGTATCGCCCTCGCTCAATATCAAGTCGGTGCAAGAGCTGATCGCCGCCATCAAGAAAGAGCCCGAAAAATATAACTGCGCATCGACGGGGGTAGGCACCGCCGCGCACCTGTCCTGCGAACTTCTGTCCCGCAGCACCGGCCTGCCCATTACGCATGTGCCCTACAAGGGCGCGGGCGCATTGACCGACGTCATCGCGGGCCGGGTGCAATTCATGTTTGCCACGCTGCCGTCCGTCAAGGGCCACATCAAGTCAGGCGCCCTGCTGCCTCTGGCCGTTTCGACCGCCAGCCGCTCGCCCGCCCTGCCCGACATCCCGTCCATGAAGGAAGCGGGCTATCCCGACTTCGCGCTGGGCGCATGGTTCGGCTTCTTTGCCCCCAAAGGCACGCCCGACGCCATCGTCAATAAGATCAGCCGCGATATCGATAGCCTGATCCATGAACCGGGCGTGAAAGCCAAGCTGATGAATGAAGGCGCGGAACCGATAGGCGGAACCCCGGCGGAATTCAAAGCCTTTACAGACAAAGAAACCGAGAAATGGGGCAAGCTGGTCAAGTCGATGAACATCTCGCTGGACTAAGGCATTTTCGGTTCAGGTTCTGTGGGCTACGGGACAAGCTCTGTGCAAGGTATTCTCTGACGCGGGACGGGTGGCGGGAGCCGGCCTTGCTCCTCGTGCCCGGTTCGGCGCCCTGCGCGCCGAACGCCGCTACGCCTGGCTCCTACGCCCCTTCGGGCTGCGTTCGCCGACGGCTTGCTCGGCCCCGAAAGTCGCCGCGGCAGGCCCCCGCCGCCCGTCCCGCTGCAGTGTTTTACGTTAGAGGCGCCGCCGGGGCGGTTTAGGTGCTTGGCCTTTTTGTGTGGCGCTCTGTGCTGCTGGAATGACTCTTGCGCCGTCCCGGCCTCGCGCGCCTACCGCGCGGACCGGAACCTTCCGATCTCAGCAAATGATTCATCTCCAACAGTGTCTATAGCTCTGACGGAGTTCATCATTAACTATGCTGCCAAGGCGCAGCCGGTGGGCCGGTTGTATAAGCTAACCCCCACAGATCATAGCCACACGCCTACAAGCCATATAGCGGTAAACACCTGAACCGGAAATGCGCCAAGGCGCTGCCCGCCGGCTCGGCGAACCTGATACAACATCGGTCGCCAAGCATAAAGGCAAACGGCCTTGCGGTAAGCAAGGCCGTCTGTTTTTGAAAGTGATGACTGGTCCCGCCTTGATAGGCTTTGATCAGGCAGCCTTGGGCGGATACTGCGAGAACGAACGCCCGAACACGCCTTCCGCAATGCGATTCTTCAGTATCTCGATCGAGCCGCCCGCGATCATCCAGCCCCGGATGCGGCGCACACAGTATTCCACCAGCACTTCCTGGCTGAAACCCATGCCGCCCATCACCTGCAAGGCCTCGTTGGCCACGAACCAGCCGGCCTGGTTGCATGCCAGCTTGGCCATGGCCGTGCTTTGCGCCGAGGGCAATCCATGCTCGCCTTCCAGCGCGGCGCGGTACAGCATCAATTGGGCCGATTCCAATTGCATCCACATGTCGGCGAATTTCCATTGAATGCCCTGGAATTCGCAGAGCTCTTTATTGAACTGCTTTCTGGTGGAGGCATGTTCGCGAGCCAGATTGAAAGCGTAGCGTCCCAACGCGAGCGAGCGGGATGCATTGCCCAGGCGCTCGACGTTGAACCCGGATATCTGTTTCTTGAACCCACCTGGCCCCAACAAGAGATTGCTGGCGGGAATACGCGCATCCTCGAAATACAGCTGGCACCACTGTTCGCCGTTCATGAAGCCGGCGGGTTCACCTATGGTGAAGCCCGGCGTCCCCCGCTCGATCAGTACAGACCCTATTCCCTCCAATCCCGGCCCGAACCGCACATAAATCAGGAACAAATCCGCCTCGGGGCTATTGGTGGAAAATATCTTGCTGCCGTTGATCAGGTAATCGCCGCCGTCCTGGCGGGCGCTGGTCTTGAGCTGGGTGACGGCGGAACCGGCGTCAGGCTCGGTCATGCCCAGGGCGATCAGCTTTTTTCCGCCAAGAAGATCGGGAAGGAAGCGCTCCTTCTGTTCTTCGCTGGCATACTCTACAAAGGTGCGTATGGGGCCGAAATTGCCCGCCTGGACGATGTCGGCGCTTTTGGGGCAGGACAAGGCCACCTGCTGTATGGCAAGAACGGCATGCATCAAGGTTCCACCCTGGCCGCCGTCTTTTTCGGGAAAGGCAATGCCCAGCAAGCCATTGTCGGCGATCAATCTGGCGGCATCCCAGGGATGCTCCGTGGAATGCGCGCGGGCTAGCGCCCCCGGCGCCAATTCTTGCCGTGCAAAACGGCTTACCGAATCGGCAAAGGCGCTGTGTTCTTCGTTCAGTTGAAAATCCATGACTATCCCTGGTTCTTGATGAATGGATCGATAGTAAAGAAAGACTGCAAGGATGAATACTTCCTTATCGGTTCAGTGATATGATTAAAAATCATATCTTTCCAGCTTGCTCCCCTTGAAAAGGCGCCGCCCACGATGCTGCCGCAACTGCCCCCTATGAATCCCCTGCGCGTGTTCGAGGCCGTGGCCCGCCACCAGAACCTGAGCGCGGCGGCCAGGGAACTGCACGTCACCCAGTCGGCGGTCAGCCGGCAGATCGCGACGCTGGAAAAGTACATGGGCACGGCGCTGATCAAGCGTGAAAGCCGGGGCGTAAGCCTGACCCCGACCGGGCAGCGTTATGCGAAAGAGGTCGTTCCGGCATTCAAGACCTTGTCCGAGGCGACGGGCAAAGCCATGAAACAAGGCACCCAAGGCGCGCTGCGCGTGCGCACCTACACCACGTTCACGGCAAAGTGGCTGATTCCCCATCTCGTGCAGTTCAGGAATCTGCACCCCGACATCGAGATCCTCGTCAGCAACGCCGTTCCCGACGTCGATTTTGACCGCGATGCCGTCGATGTGGCGATTCAATATGGCGATGGGCACTGGCCTGGAACCGAGGTCGACCTATTGTTCAAGGACGAACTGGAACCGGTATGCTCGCCCGGATACCTGGCCGGGGTAGCGGGCGCGCGGGACGATCCAAGTTTGCTCCTGAAAGGTCCGCTGCTGGTTTCCCACTACCGCCGAAACGACTGGGACGACTGGCTTGAATTCCAGAATCTGAAGAACAAGGCCGACAAGGCGAAACGCATGAGCTTCAGCACCTCGGTCCTGACCTGGCAGGCCGCCATGGATGGCCTGGGCCTGGCCATAGGACAGATCCCCCTGCTGAAAACCGAGCTGGACACCGGCCTGCTGCTGCGCCCGTTCGCCAGCCCCCAGCACGGGACCAAAGGGCATTACCTGGTTCGCCCCGCGCTGCAGCGCTATTCCCGCAAGGTCAGTTTGTTCCGGAGCTGGATTCTGGAAGCGATAGCCTAGGCCCGGTTTATTTTTCTCGCGGAAACTCGCGCGGCGGATGGCCGTCGTAGGCCGGCAGGTACTGGCGCGGAATGGGTCCCTTGTTTCGCCCTCCCTGCTCGGCCTGTTCCCAGGCATGGGCGAGGATGCCGACGGAACGCGACAGGCAGAACAAGCCGCGCGCCAGGGCCGGCGGAAAATCCAGCTCGGCGTAGATGACCGCCGTGGCGCCATCGATGTTCATCGGTATGGTCTTGTTTTTGCGCGCCTGCAATTCTTTTTCCACGGCCCTGGCGATCGCGGCATAACGGCCCGCCACCACACCGTCCGCGACAGCCTGGTCGACCAGTTCCAGCAGCCGGACCGCGCGCGGATCGATGGGATGAAAACGGTGCCCGAAACCGGAAACATACTTTCCGTGATCCGCTATGAAAGCATCGAGCCCCTTGCTCACCGCCGCCTGTTCTTCGACGCCCGCATCGATGGCGGCGGCAATGTCCTTGTACAGTCCGACCGCCTGCTCGCCCGCTCCGCCGTGCACATCGCCCAAGACATTCACCGCCGAACCCATGGCGTTGTTCAAGCTTACGCCGCAGGTCATGGCCATGCGCGAGATGGCGATGCTGGGCGCCTGCGGCCCATGATCGACCGCCGACATGAGCGCGGCTTCCAGTAACGCTCCCTGGCCCCGCGCCGGCAATTCGCCGCGCAGCATCAGCCAGATCATCTCGGCAAAGCCGATGTTGCCGATCAGATCCTGGACGGCGTAGCCATGGTAGCGAATGCTGCCCGGCTTGATGTCCGAAATGCGGGTACGCCACCAGTTGCTGCTTGCGAACCCATCATCCATGCTTGTATCGCTCATACCGCTCCCTCTTGTTTCATGGCGGCGATTTCATCGCCCGTATAACCCAACTGGCACAGCAGTTCATCGGTATCCTGGCCCAGCAGCGGCGGCGGTTCATCCACCGACGGCGCATGCCCATCCACTTTGAAACCGCTGCGCACAACCTGTACATCCCGGTCCACCCCAGGCGCCCGGGTGAACCGTCCTATCATTCCGCGATCCCGAATCTGCGGATGCGCCAGTATCTCGGGAACCGTATAGACCGGGCCCGACGGTATGCCTTGCTCCGTCAGCAGCGGCCACCAATCGGCGGCAGGACGAGCCGACAAAGCCTCCTCCAACTGCGCCTTCAAGGCCGCGCGATTCTGCAAGCGCGCCTGCCGCCGCGAAAAACGGCTGTCAACGATCAGTTCAGGCCGGCCCACGGCTTTGCACAAGGCTTCGAACTGTTCCTGCTTGTTCGCCGCGATATTGAGCAAGCCCTCGGCCGTCGCGAAGGTACCCGAAGGGCTGGCCGTAAAATTCTCATTGCCCATGGGAGCCGGGACATGGGCCGCGTTAAGGTAGTTCGATACCACCCATCCCATCGTCGCAATGACCGATTCCAGCATGGAGACATCGATGAAACGCGCTTCCTGTCGGGACGTATCGGCCAGTTCGGCGGCCACGGCAAATGCGGCCGTCATGCCGCCTATGGTGTCTCCTATGGGATAGCCGACACGATAAGGCGCGGTATCTGGATCGCCCGTGATGCTCATGACGCCCGACATTCCCTGGATGATCTGATCATAGGCCGGCAGGCTTTTAAGCGGACCTTCCTGGCCGAAACCGGAGATCGCGCAATAGACCAGCCTGGGCTGATGCCGGCACAGCGTTTCGAAACCCAATCCCAGTCTTTCCATGACGCCCGGCCTGAAATTCTCGACCACCACGTCGGCGGTTTCCACAAGCCGCAGGAACAGCGCCTTGCCCTTGGCGCTTTTCAGATTGACCGTGATGGATCGTTTGCCGGCGTTCTGGGCCAGGAAGGACAGGCCCATGAGCCGGCCGTTCAGCTCGGCGTCGGCGCCGAGCTGGCGGGCCAGATCCCCCGAGCCGGGCGTCTCGACCTTGATGACTTCGGCCCCCATCAATGCCAGTTGGTGGCAGCAAAAAGGGCCGGCCAGCACATTCGTCAAGTCGAGTACGCGGATATGCTTGAGTGGTCCCGGCATGGCGTTGCTTACTTGATCTGGATGTTGGCGTCCCGGATGATCTTGGACCATTTGGCCGAATCGCCGGAGATCACGTCGGCAAACTCCTGCACCGAGCCGCCCAGCACCACATTGCCTTCATCCATGATGTTGTTGCGCAGCTTGTCGGTCCCGAGCACCTTGTTCACCGCCTTGTTGACGGCCTCTACCATCTCCTTGGGCGTGCCCGCGGGCATGATCAGCCCCGTCTTGGAAGCCGCTTCGAAGCCGGCCAGTGTATCGGCCAGCGGCGGCACCTTGGGCAATTGGGGGATCGATTTCAGCGTGGTGATGGCCAGGGCGCGGATCCTGGGATTGTCCTGCTGCGACATCACCGTCGGCGCGGACGCGAAGAAGGCATCCACCTGGCCTCCCAGCAGATCGTTCATGGCCGGCGCCGCGCCTTTGTAGGGCACATGCAGGACCTCGATGCCGGCTTCGTGCGCAAAGAAGCGGCCGGTAATGTCACCCACGGTGCCGGTGCCCGCATTGCCTATGGTCAGCTTGCCGGGATTCGCCTTGGCGTAAGCCACCAGCTCCTTCACGCTTTTATACGGTTTGTCGGCGCCCACGATCAGCACCATGGGCTGGGCGGCCACCGACACGACGGGCGCGAAGTCCTTGGCGACATCGTAGGAAATATTGCTGTACAGATAGGGGTTGATCGACAGATTGGAAGTCTGCCCAAGCGCGATGTTGTAGCCATTGGGCGCGGAGCGGGACAACACGCCCAGGCCGACCGTGCCGCCCGCTCCCGGGCGGTTCTCCACAACGACATTCCACTTGAACTCTTCGGTAAGCGCGTTGGCGACAAAGCGCGCCATGGTGTCGGTGCCGCCGCCGGGCGGGAAAGGCACCAGCAGTTTCAGGGGTTGCGAGGGATAGGCATCGGCCGCATGGGAAACGGGCACGGCGGCAAGCATGCCCAACATCACCGTGGCGGCGGCCGCAAATTTATGAAGCTTGATCATTATGTCTCCTTGGATTCCATGTTCTTGACGACATGGCGATGGTTAAAACGGGAAGTGACAACACAGGGCCCGCGGACCCTAGACAGGCAGGCCCTTGGCCCGCAGTACTGCATTGAACCGTTCCGGATCCGACGTGCCCTGCTCGTTGGACAGGCGGATGGCCTGCTCCCGCTGAAGATGGGCATGTACGCGAGGCAGCAGCGCCGGCGCGTCGGCGGCGGGCACGCAGATGACGCCATCCGCATCCCCCATGACCAGGTCGCCGGGCTGGACCACCAGGCCGGCGCAGGCGATCGCGCAATTGATGCGGCCCGGTCCTTCCTTGCTGGGACCTCGGTGGGTGTGTCCCTTGGCGAAGACGGGCACCTTCCCGTCCGCCCATTCCACCAGGTCGCGTATGGCCCCATCGATGACGAAACCGCCGATTTTCCGGGTCATCGCCGTGGTGCGCATCAGGCCGCCGATCAGCGCCTGCGTCAGGTCGCCTCCGCCGTCGATCACGATGATGTCGCCCGGCTGCGCCATCATGAACGCCTTGTGTATCATCAGGTTGTCGCCGGGCCGGACCTGCACGGTCAGTGCCGGGCCGCACAGGCCCAGATGCAGGTTCCGATGATAGGCCTGCAAGCCCACGGCGCCCAGCGACCGACCCATGCAATCGCCCGCCACCGCAACCGGAATGTCGCGGAAGGCGTCGATCAGCGCAGGGGTCAATGTGCGGGGCATTTCATTGATGCTGTAGCCGGGCGGCCAGCTTCCATCAGCGGACATCGGTTTCTCCCTGAGTTCCGTTTTTCAAATCGTCAAGATTGACGACCCTGTCTTCGGGCAGGGCCTTGTGCCGCAAATAGTCGAGCACATTTCGCGCCGCAGCCGTGGCCATGGCCGCCAGTGCCGCATCGGTCGAACCGCCCACGTGAGGCGTCAGTACGACATTGCTCATGCGGCGCAGCGGGCTGTCGAGTCCAAGAGGCTCGTCCACGGTGGTATCCAGGCCGGCCGCGCCAAGCCGACCGCTTTCCAGGGCCTCGACCAGCGCGGCTTCATCCACCACCTCGCCACGCGCCGTATTGATCACAATGGCTCCCGCCGGCAATTTGGCCAGTTCGGGCACGCCGATCAGCGCGCGCGTGGCCGGAGTCAACGGGATATGCAGGCTCAGGACATTGGATCGACGCAACAGCGTGTCCAGATCGTCGACCCGTTCGACACCATCCTGCTGCGCATCGGCGCCCGCATAGGGATCGTAAACAGACACCCTCATGCCCAAAGCCTGGCAGAATTTTGCAACCAGCCGTCCAATCTGCCCGAAGCCCACCAGACCCAAGGTCTTGCCCTTGAGCTCCACACCATTCTGCAGGCGCGTCCAGCGCTCCGACCGAATCTCGCCATCCATGTGCGCAATGCCGCGCGCCGCGGCAAGCATCAGCCCCAACGTCAGCTCGGCCACCGACTGGGCGTTCGCGCCGGGTGTAACGAAAACCGGAATGCCGCGCGCAGAGCAGGCCGCCACATCGATATTGCTGACGCCGACGCCATGCTTGGACACCACTTTCAGGCCGGGACAGGCCGTGATGGCGTGTTCTGAAAGCGCCACGGTACGGGAAATGACGGCATCGATTTTCTCTTTTGCCATGATCGCCTCGACTTCAGCGGCGTCGCCCGCCCCTTCCAGGAAGAGGCTGCGGCAACCCTCCCGATCCAGCATGGCCTGGCCTTCCGCTCCAAGCCTGCGTGCGGTAATAAATACGGTGTATGTCATGGCGTGATTCAACAGTATTCCAACACGGGCGGATTTCCCTGGGGGCACCACCCGGACGCTTGAATTAAAAGCGATCGTGATATAAACGTCTATTCGCTTATTTTGATCAAATGATAACTATGAGGAATGGTTTGAATATCGAGTTCCGCGACTTGCGCTATTTCGAAGCGATTGCGGAAATCGGGCATCTCGGACAGGCTTCAGAGGCCCTCCATCGCAGCCAGCCGGCGCTCACGAAATGCATCCAGCGCCTTGAACGCGAACTGGGCGCCGCGCTATTTGAACGAAAGGGGCGCGGCCTGGCATTAACGGCCGTGGGCAAGGAGTTCTACCTGCGCGCGAAGAAGATACGGGAAACCAATGATCGGTATTTGAACGACATGAAGGACTTCATTGCCGGGTCGGCGGGCAGGGTGCGCATCGGCTGCGGACCCATCACGGCGGATTACCTTCTGCCCATTGTCTGCGCGCTGGCTCTGCGCGATGCGCCCAATGTCTCGCTGGACATCACCATAGGCACCAATCACGAACTCAAGGAAGCCATTCGCCAGGAACGGCTGGACATGATCGTCGGAGTAACGTCCAGCGACGACGAATTCGTCAACCAGGGCTTCATCGACGATACCGTCGTGGTGGCGGCGAGCAGGAATCATCCGATTTTCGCCCTGCCTTCCGTCGGCCTGAAAGATCTGCTGCGCTATCACTGGATACTGCCCACCACGCCGGTCGAAAGCCGGAAATGGCTGGACAAGGTGTTTGCCGCCAGCAAGCTGCCCAAGCCCACCACTCACATCGAAGCCAACACACTGCCTTCGATCCACGACCTGATCGCCAGCACGGAGCTTCTTTGCTTCCTGTCGAAACTCACGCTGGATCATCCAAAAACCCGCGGACTGTTGAAAGAGGTCAGGCTCAAGGCAACCACCATGACCCGAAAGCTGGGCATCACTTATCCGCACGGTGCGCTGACCCCGGCCACCCAGCGGATCATCGAATTACTGAACCAGCATCACAAGAGCGGCAAACTGCCCCTTGGCGGCGAATAGGTCAGGCGTCCGTTTTCAATCCGCGCGGGCGCGGTCATGGGGTGCTCGACGGCATGGCCGGCGTCCATGATATGCAATACCTGGATGCCCTGCACGCATAGCGCGTCCGCCACCATCGATCGATGGCAGCGCCACCAGACGGCCTCGGCGCACATCAGCGCCGTACGCGATCCGCCGGCCAGATGAAGCAGCTCGTCCATCCCCTGCTTGAATTCGGGCGTGGACATGTAGTCGGCATACCCGCGAAACGAGGCATTGCGCCAGGCGGTGTTGGGCGAGTCCGCGGCCGCCTTGCGCCGGCCGCCCAGCGCGCGCAGCCAGCAATAAGCGATGCCGTGCTCCCGCAGCGACGAGGCCAACGCCTCTTTACCGAACTGGGGATACTTGCGCGAACCGGGATGGCTGCGTATGTCGACGATGGTTTCTATGCCGTAGGAGGCCAATATCGCGACAAACTCGTCAATGGGATGCGTCGAGTGCCCCACCGTCCAGATGGTTTCCACGCCCGAGGCCGGCGCGGTATGACGCTTGGCGGTCTCCGCCATGATCAGCGCACCCTGCTCAGCGCCGATCCCTTGTGCATCGCGACGTGGTCCGTCTTGTCGCTTTTTATTTCGTACTGAGGATCGTCCGGACTGGCATGCCGGACATGCCCCTTGTAATCGGTGTCCTTTTCATGGACCTTGGTGATAGTCCCGCTGACATGGCCCGCCTCGGAATTCCAGCGCACATGGTCTCCGACCTTGAATTTGATCGTCATGATGAACCTCGCTTCGCAATGATGGATCGTCCGCTCTTCCCGACGTCCCTTCAATTACTGTACTGCGAAACCTGCCTCCGCGCTTCCGCCCTCGCCGGGCGTCGCCCGGACATGAGCCAGGAACAGCGCCAGCGAGGCGTTGGGATTCTCTCTGGAACAGGCCATCACGATGCGCGATTGCGTCGGCGCGCCGTGTAGGGGCTTGAACACCACGCCGGGCGGTTTGGTATGCGTGTAGATGCTGGGCACGATGGATACGCCCAATCCGGCCGCGACCAGCGCCAGCGTGGTGCTGTTCTCGCGCACTTCCTGCACGATGTTCGGAGCGAACCCGGCCTGCGCGGTCAAGGTTGAAATATGCTCGAACAATCCGCAGCCCAGGGCTTGCGGGAAAAGGATGAAGTCTTCGTCGGCCAGGTCATACAGGCTGGTCGCAACGTCCGGGTGCGCCTGCGGATGATCCTGGCCCACCGCCAGCATCAATTCGTCGTGCCAGAGGTCCTGGGCGATCAGCGCGGGAGGCGTCTCGAAGCTGGACGAGGGGCGCAGGAAGCCCAGGTCCAGCTCATTGGCATTCAGGGCTTGCAATTGCTCGCCGGTGGACATGTGGCGCAGGTCCATCTCGATGCGCGGATAGAGGCGGCGAAAGTCCTGCAGCAGGCGGGGAAACGCTTCGAACATCGGCACCGAAGCGGTGAAGGCCACACGCAGCTTCCCGGCCTGGCCGTCCTTGGTCAGGGCGCACAACTCGCGCACCGCCGCATATTGATCCAGGATCTCCCGGGCGCATTCGTAGAACAGCGTGCCGGCATGGGTCAGCTTGACCACGCGCCGCGTCCGCTCGAAAAGCAGCACGCCCAGATCCTCCTCCAGCAATTTGATCTGCTGGCTGAGGGGCGGCTGGCTCATGTGCAGCAGTTCCGCGGCACGGCTGAAACTGAGCTCTTGCGCCACCGCGACAAAATACCGCAGCTGTCTGAAATCCATGTCTTATCTCGAAATCGAATAAGTAGAAGATTTTAATAGTATTGGACGGTATAGAAACCCCGACGCGACAATGCGGCCCACCACCCTTATGGAGAGAGACCTCATGCAACTACCCATTATCCGCCGCGCATTCCCGCTGGCCATAGCCCTGGGCCTTTGCGCCGCACCCGCCGCGCAGGCCGCGGATGCCGCATACCCCGACCATCCCATCACCATCGTGGTGCCCTACTCCCCGGGCGGCGGCGTGGACATCGTCACCCGGCTCGTCACGAAGAAAATGTCGGACGAACTGGGCCAGTCCTTCGTCGTCGACAACAAGCCCGGCGCCGGCACGAATATCGGCATGGCGTATGTGGCCAATGCCAAGCCCGATGGCTATACCCTCTACACCGCGTCCAACACGCTGACCGCCAACAAGGCGCTGTATTCCAAGCTGACCTTCGACCCGGCCACCGCCTTTGCGGCCGTCGGCAGGATCGGCGAAGCGCCGCTGGTGGTCGTCGTCAACCAGGACTCCCCCTTCAAGAACCTGCAGGACCTGGTCGAGTACGGCCGCAGCCATCCCGAAGACCTGACCTTCGGCACGGCCGGCGTCGGCAGCTCGGGCCACCTGGCCAGCGAGCTGCTGCTGCGCGCGGGCAAATTCAAGGCCCTGCACGTTCCCTACAAAGGCGGTTCGCCCGCCATCACCGACCTGCTGGGCGGCCGCCTGTCCTTCATGTCCATCAATCCGCTGGAGGTGGTGTCGCACATCCAGGCGGGCAAATTGCGCGCGCTGGCCGTGCTCAATGCCAAGGGCACGCCCCTGCTTCCCGGACTCAAGACCGCCAGCGCCCAAGGCCTGACCGATCTCGAAGCCACTGTGTGGTGGGGCATCGTCGCGCCGGCCGGCACACCCGACGCCATCGTCGGCAAATTGAATGCCGCCCTGAACAGCGCGCTGGGCGATCCCGAGGTCAAGGCCAGCCTGGCCAAGCTGGGCGCCCAGGAGCTGCCCGGCACGCCCCAGGCCTTCCGCGCTTTCCTGGACAAGGAAACCGGCACCCTGACGCAAGTCATCAAGGAAGGAAACATTCACGCCGACTAATGTGTTGTTCCGGTTCCGGTCAACGTCAGAAAAGCGAAGCCGCGGCCTTGGCCCACGGCTTCGCGGCATAGCATCACAGAGGTAGAAAAGTGACTCAACGAAACGCCCTTGTCATCAGCGCCCATTCCGCCGACTTCGTCTGGCGGGCGGGCGGCGCAATCGCTCTTTACGCGGAACGCGGCTGGAATGTGCACATCCTTTGCCTGTCGTTCGGCGAGCGCGGCGAATCGGCCAAGCTGTGGAAGCAGCCCGGCATGACGCTGGAACGCGTCAAGGCGGCACGCAAGCAAGAGTCGGAGCAGGCGGCGGGGATCCTGGGCGCCAGTATTTCCTTCATGGATTGCGGCGACTACCCCTTGAGGGTGAATGACGACGCCTTGCTCCATATCGCCGGCGTGTACCGGGAATTGAGGCCCGAGTTCGTGCTGACGCACTCGTTCAAGGACCCCTACAACTTCGACCATCCGCTGGCCAATCATCTTGCGATGGAGGCCCGCATCATCGCCCAGGCGCACGGACACACCCCGTCCGTCCCGGTTCTGGGCGCACCGCCCGTCTTCCTGTTCGAACCCCACCAGCCCGAGCAATGCGAGTGGAAGCCGCAGCTTTACCTGGACATATCCACGGTCTGGGACAAGAAATACCAGGCGTTCCAGATCATGGACGCGCAAGAGCATTTGTGGGAATACTACACGCGGGCCGGCTTGCAGCGCGGCGCCCAGGCCGCACGCAACTCGGGGCGCAAGATCAAGTACGCTGAAGCCTATCAGACCGTATACCCCCGGGTTACGGACGAGTTGCTTTGATATCGTTGATACGTAAGGAAAGCCAGTCATGATCAACAGCCGCTATGCACGCGTCAACCCCGCGGCGCTGTCGCGCAGCAAAGACATACCCGCCTCCATTCTTGCCGATGTCGCGGGCCGGCGCGGCGCGCTGGACGGACGCATACGCGCGGTGGCCCACGGCATGCGCTTGTGCGGCCCCGCTTTTACCGTGGAAGTCAGGCCGGGCGACAACCTCATGATCCACGCCGCACTGGTGCTGGCCCGGCCCGGCGACGTGCTGGTCATCGACGGCAAGGCCGATACCACGTCCGCCCTCATGGGCGAACTGATGTGCGCCCATGCCGCCGCGGCCGGCATCGCCGGCATCGTCATCGACGGCGCCGTGCGCGACGTCGCAACGCTGCGCCAGGGGTCCATGGCCGTGTTTGCCTGCGCATCCAATCCCAATGGACCCACCCGGACCCAAAGCGGCCGCATCGGCCATCCCATTTCGGCCGGCGGCGTCAGCGTCGCGCCCGGAGACCTGGTGGTGGGTGATGACGACGGCGTCGTGATCGTCCCCCGGGACGATGCGCCGCGCCTCATCGAGGCCGCGGAGGAAAAAATCCGCGCTGAGCAGCGGCGCATGCAGGACATCAACGAAGGGCGGCTGGTATACGGCTGGCTGGAAGGCGCGCTGAAGGCCTCCGGCGCATTGCCCGCCGGTTCCAGCCTGGACGAGGCCGTGGAACAGTTCAGGGCCGCCGGCGTGTTTCATACTCCCGCAACATGAAGCGAGAACACTTGGGGTTTTTGCCATTTACTGGAGAGTATCCGTGCAAAAGCCCTGTCCCGCCGATTCCGAAGACCTGCCGAGCAACACGTCGGCGAACGAACATTTCCAAGCCGTCGTCCAGCGCGCATACAGCCGGCGCGGCTTTCTGAAGTCAGGCCTGGGCCTGTCCGCCGCGATGTTCCTGGGCGGGCCTTTAAGCGCCTGCGCCAAAGGCAATGGCCACGACCGTCGGCAAGGCGCGTCGGCGCTGCTGGGCTTCAATGCCATCCCGATCTCCACCGGCGATACGCTGAAGATCGCGACGGGCTACACCGCCACGGTCTTTGCCCCGTGGGGCACGCCGCTCTTCGCCGGCGATGCCGCCTGGAAAACCGATGGCGGCGATGGCGCCGACGCGCAAGCGCGGCAGGTCGGCGACAACCATGACGGCATCCATTTCTTTCCCATCGACGGCAGCAGTACGGAAGGCCTGCTGGTCATGAACCACGAATACACCACCGTCGACAAGGGCGCCTATACCTGGCTGTTCGGCCCGAATGGCACCGAGCCCTGGACGGCCGACAAAGCCCGCAAGGCGATGAATGCCCATGGCGTCTCGGTCATCCACATCCTGCGCAACGAGGCCGGCCAGTGGGAGATAGCGCTGGATTCGCGCTACAACCGCCGCATCACCGCTTCGACTCCCATGGAACTGACCGGCCCGGCGGCGGGGAGCGATCTGCTCAAGACCCAGGCCGATCCCAGCGGCACGCGGGTACTGGGCACGTTCAACAACTGCGGCAATGGCTGGACGCCCTGGAATACCTATCTGGCCTGCGAAGAAAACTTCAACAACTATTTCGGCACCACGTCGGGCAAGGATACGCGTAGCGCTGCGCAGAAGCGCTACGGCCTTTCGGCCCAGGGCAGCGAGTATCGCTGGGAAGAATTCGAAGCCCGCTTCGATTACGCCAAAGAGCCCAATGAAGCCAACCGCTATGGCTGGATCGTCGAAATCGATCCTTTCGATCCGGCATCCACGCCCAGGAAGCGCACCGCCCTGGGACGCATCAAGCACGAGAATGCGGCCTATCGGCTGACCGCCGACAAGCGCGTCGCCATCTATATGGGCGACGACCAGCGCGACGACTACATCTACAAGTTCGTGTCGGACGGTGTCTACCAGGAAGGCGGCGCCAATGCGGACCTGCTGGACGCCGGCAAGCTGTACGTCGCCAGGTTCAACGATGGCGCGGCCGCCGGCGACTTCATGGGCACCGGGGAATGGATACTTCTGGACAAGGCCGCCAATGCCGCGCTGGCCGCCGACGCCGGCTTCTCCAGCCAGGCCGACGTGCTGGTCAATACCCGCCTTGCCGCCGATGCGGTGGGCGCCACCAAGATGGATCGCCCCGAGTGGGTCAGCGTGCATCCGGGCAGCGGCGAGGTATACGTGGCCTTGACCAACAACGACAAGCGCAAGGCGCCCGATGCGGCCAACCCGCGGCCCGCGAACATCTACGGCCAGATCGTCCGCTGGCGCGAGGCCGGCGGCGACGCCGCCGCCACGGCCTTCGAGTGGGACATCTTCGTGCTGGCCGGCAACCCGGTCAAATACACGGACCGCAAGGACCTGAAATCGGGCTCGGCCAATATCACGGCCGACAATACCTTCAACAGCCCCGACGGCCTGGCCTTCGATAGCGCGGGCCGCTTGTGGATACAGACCGACGGCAAGTACAGCAACAGCGGCGAATACGAAGGCCAGGGCAACAACCAGATGCTGTGCGCCGACCCCGCCAGCAAGGAGATACGCCGCTTCTTCGTGGGTCCGAAGGAATGCGAGGTGACCGGCATCGCCTTCACCCCCGACAGCAAGACGATGTTCATCAACATCCAGCACCCGGGCGAGGCCGGAGATAGCCACTGGCCCGACGGCGGCAATTCAATACCGCGCTCGGCCACCGTCATCATCACCAGGGACGACGGCGGCGTCATCGGCGGCTGAACGCCAATGACTGCGGCCTCCCCCGAGTTGAGGGAAGGCCGCTATTCACCCCAACCCGGCAGCCTTGATCTTGTAGCAAGCCTTCAAGCCGCCCGGGTACATGCGACTGCCCCAAGCGCTTGCGCAGCGCCTTGCGCAATGGCTTCACGCTTTCATCGATGTCGACCTCGACCGCGGTATCCCTGCGTGCCAGGCGCCGGCCCCTTGCTTTCTTTGGGCCCAATAAATATGCATCAGTTTGCATATTCATTTAAAACCATATAACATTCAACACATATCCCTGTATCGTTTCGATGCAGATATTCACCCGCCCCGGTCAACCAGGCAAAGGACTGAACATGCCCAAGAAGCCCAACAAGGCGAAAACGGCAGCCGCTGGCAATGAACCCAAGCAAATCGACATGAACGGAAGCGTTGCCCCGCTCATCGCCAAAGTGGCCACGCTGAAGGACCTGCGCAAAGCCACGATGCATACGCAAGAAGACCTTGCGCATGCGTTGGGTGTCGGTCAGGGAACGGTTTCCCGGATCGAAAAGCAGGACGACATGCTGGTTTCCACCTTGCAGCACTACATAGAAAGCGTCGGAGGCACCTTGCAGATCATGGCCACATTTCCAAACCGCCCTCCCCTGCTCATCGAGCGGCTGGGCAAGAAAGGTGGCGCAATGCACAAAGACATCAACCTTGAACCCTCCGGCTCCAGCAGCCTGCCGGCCACCTGATCAACGATGCACACCATACCCACCCCTTACTATCTCATCGACAAGCCCGCCCTGCTGCGCAACCTCGAAACCATAGACCACATACGCGAGCATTCGGGCGCCAAGGTACTGCTGGCCCTCAAATGCTTTGCCACCTGGTCGGTATTCGACCTGATGCGCCGGCACATGGATGGCACCACATCCTCCTCGCTTTACGAGGTCAAGCTGGGCCACCAGAAATTCGGCGGCGAAACCCATGCCTACAGCGTCGCCTTCGCCGACCACGAAATCGAAGAAGTCGTGGCGCACTGCGACAAGATCATTTTCAATTCGGTCAGCCAGTTGCAGCGCTTCGCCTCGTTCGCACAGGGCAAGCCCATCGGGCTGCGCCTCAATCCCGGCATCAGTTGCGCCGGTTTCGACCTGGCCGATCCCGCCCGGGCTCACAGCCGTCTTGGCGAGGGCGACCCCGAACGCATCGTGCCGATCCTGGATCAGCTGGACGGCGTCATGATCCACAACAATTGCGAAAACAACGATTTTGCGCGCTTCGACGAATTGCTCACCCAGGCCGAGCAGCGCTATGGCACTATTTTCAAGCGGCTGAAATGGGTCAGCCTGGGTGGCGGCATCAGCTTTACCGCGCCGGGCTACCCCGTGGATGCATTCTGCGAGCGCCTGCGCCGCTTCGCGCAGGACCATGGCGTGCAGGTCTATCTGGAACCGGGCGAGGCGGCGGTGCGCCACAGCACGACCCTGGAAGTCAGCGTGCTGGACGTGGGCTTCAACGGCAAGCACCTGGCCGTGGTCGACAGTTCCACCGAGGCTCATATGCTGGATCTGCTCATCTACCGCGAGACCGCGCCCATGGGGGATGAAACAGGCGACCATCACTACATGGTGTGCGGCAAGACCTGCCTGGCGGGCGACATATTCGGCGAGGCCCGTTTTGCCGAACCCCTGCAAGTGGGCGACCGCATCTCGATCCGCGACGCCGCGGCCTACACCATGGTCAAGAAAAACTGGTTCAACGGCGTCCACATGCCGTCGATCGCCGTCAGGGAAGCCGATGGCTCCGTGCGCGCCGTGCGCGAATTTTCCTTTGACGACTACGTCAACAGTCTGTCCTGACAGCACTGCTCTTGTTTTCACGAATTAGGGGATTATCCAATGAAACGCAATGTCCTTATCATCGGCGCCGGCGGCGTGGCCCATGTGGCGGCACATAAATGCGCCCAGAACAATGTTTTGCTGGGCGACATTCACATTGCCTCGCGCACGCTTGAAAAATGCCAGGCGATTATTGCGTCCGTCAAGGAAAAAGACAGCCAGTGTGGTCCTGGCCGCTTGCAGGCTCACGAGCTGGATGCCCTGGACGTCGAAGCCACCAAAGCCCTGATCCGCTCCACCGGCAGCCAGATCGTCATCAATGTCGGCTCGCCCTTCCTGAATATGTCCGTCATGACGGCCTGCATAGAGACCGGCGCCGCCTACCTGGATACCGCCATCCACGAAGACCCCGCCAAGGTTTGCGAAGCGCCGCCCTGGTACGGCAACTATGAGTGGAAGCGCCGCGAGGCCTGCCGGCAGGCCGGCGTCACCGCGATACTGGGCGCCGGCTTCGACCCCGGCGTGGTCAATGCCTATGGGCGCTTCGCCCTGGACACCTATTTCGACAAGGTCGACTCGATCGACATCATCGACATCAACGCGGGCAGCCACGGCCGCTACTTCGCCACCAACTTCGACCCGGAAATCAACTTCCGCGAGTTCACCTCGACGGTCTGGTCCTGGGAGAAAAGCCAATGGAAGGCCAACGCCATGTTCGAGCGCCGCCAGGAATGGGACATGCCGGTCGTTGGCAAGAACACCACCTACCTGACCGGCCACGACGAGCTGCATTCCATGTCCAGGCACCTGGGCGTGCCCAACATCCGCTTCTGGATGGGCTTCGGCGATCATTACATCAATGTCTTCACGGTGCTGAAGAATCTGGGCCTGCTTTCTGAAAAACCCGTGCTTACCGCCGAAGGCCTGGAAGTCGTGCCGCTCAAGGTCGTCAAGGCCGTGCTGCCCGATCCCGCCTCGCTGGCCCCCGGCTACACGGGCAAGACCTGCATAGGCGACCTGGTCAAAGGCACGAAAAACGGCAAGCCGCGGGAAGTCCTCATCTACAACATCTGCGACCACAAGGAAAGCTACGATGAAGTCGGCAGCCAGGCCATTTCCTACACCGCCGGCGTACCCGTGGTTGCGGCGGCCATGCTGATCGCGGACGGCGTGTGGGACGTCGGGCACATGGCCAACGTCGAGGAGCTCGACCCCCGGCCCTTCATCGAGCTGATGAACCGCATGGGTCTGGTGACCCGTGTACGCGATGGACAGGACGACCGTGTGCTGAACCCCAGGGAAGAATCCGCCGCGACGTCTACGGAATCGGCCAGGCGCAGCGACAAGGCGCCCGCCGGCTACTACGCCAAGGCCGGACGCGCGGTGGGCAAGGAAAGGCCGTTCGCCAAGCCGCCGCTGGCCGGCGGCGGCCAAATGGCCGTGACCCGCAATGTCTCCTGAACGATGCCGCCCCAGCTCAGCCTGGGGCTTTTTTTGTTTCACGATGACTCCAGCATCGCATTTTGCTGGACTACGCCAAGGCTCGATACAGCAGGTTTATCAATCACTTAGGCGAGTTCAACATATGCCGGTGCTTTCCGAAACTTGACCCGGCTTCCCCTCGCGTGGCTCCCATGCGGCTCTTGGAAACCGGGCTTTCCGAGGAGTCATCATGGCGAAGATCAAGCTCACCAAGTCCGCAGTCGATGCGGCACAACCCCAAGACAAGGCCGTCGAACTGCGGGATACCGTGGTGCCTGGCTTCCTGTGCAAGATCACCCCGGCGGGCCGCAAGGTGTTCATGCTCCAGTACCGCACAAACGCCGGCGAGCGCCGCAAGCCCGCCCTGGGGCGATACGGCGAACTGACCGTCGAGCAGGCCCGCGTCATGGCGCAGGAGTGGCTGGCCGAGGTTCGCCGGGGCGGCGACCCCAGCGCGGCCAAGAATGCCGCCCGCAAGGCGCCGACCATGAAGGAGTATTGCTACACCTTCATGGAGGACTACTCCAAGCAGCGCAACAAGCCCAGCACACAACGCGGCTATCAGGGCGTGATTGACCGCTGCATCATCCCGATCATGGGCCGGATGAAGGTGCAGGACGTGAAGCGCCCGGACGTGGCTGCGCTGATGAAGAAGCTGGCCTACAAGCAGGCCGAGGCGAATCGCACCTTTGGCGTGCTGCGCAAGATGTTCAACCTGGCCGAAGTGTGGGGGCTACGCCCTGACGGCACGAATCCGTGCCGCCATGTACCGATGTACCCGCCCGGCAATGAAACCCGACTCATCGTGGACGACGAACTGGTGCGGATCTTTCGCCACCTGGAACACCTGGAGGCAGAAGGACTGGAAAACTACGTTATCCCGCTGGCGATCCGCCTGCAATTCGAGTTTGCCGCCCGCCGCTCCGAAATCTGCCCACTGGAATGGGGCTGGATTGATCTGGAAAAGCGCCGCGTCGTCTGGCCCGACAGCAAGACCGGCGGTATCTCCAAGCCCATGAGCGAGGAAGCCTATCGACTGTTGTCCACCGCGCCGCGCCGGAAAGGTTGCCCCTACGTCCTGCCGTCGCCGAACGATCCGACCCGGCACATGACCCACGGTGAGCACTACGGAGGCTGGACGCGCGTGCTCAAGGCTGCTGGCGTGCCTCACGTTGGTACGCATGGCATCCGCCACCGGGCGACGACCGATATTGCCAACTCGGGCGTGCCGACCAAGGTGGGCATGAAGCTCACAGGTCACAAGACCGTGGCGAAGTTTATGCACTATGTTCATACCGAGGACAAACCGGTGCGGGATGCCGCCGAATTGGTGGCGAATCGGCGGCTGGCGATTACCGGGGCATCACGTTCTATGGAGGTGACAGCATGACAAGGAAGACGTCTGTGGCAGCGGGGAAACGCACCGTCTTACCGGCTGGCTATGCCGGCATCCACGGCGGCATCGTGGAGCTGCTGGATGCAGCGCGCCAGGCAGCGGCGCGCAGTGTCAATGCGCTGATGACGGCCAGCTATTGGGAGATTGGCCGCCGGATCGTCGAGGCCGAGCAGAAAGGCAGGCGGCGGGCCGGTTACGGCGAGCAGTTGATGGAACGCTTGTCCGCCGATCTGACGGAGCGATTTGGGCGCGGGTTCAGTCCGGACAACTTGGAAAACATGCGGCGCTTTTTCGTCGCTTACCCCCTTGCGGCAATTTCCGAGACACTGTCTCGGAAATCTGGAACCCGACTGCCCATAGAGAATTCCGAGACAGTGTCTCGGAAATTCGACCTCTCCGAACTGGCCCAGGTCTTCACCCTGCCGTGGTCGGCCTATGTCCGGCTGCTGTCGGTCAAGGATGACCATGCCCGTCAGTTCTACGAGACCGAGGCGCTGCGCGGCGGCTGGAGCGTCCGCCAGCTCGATCGGCAGATTGGAAGCCAGTTTTATGAACGCACGGCCTTGTCCAAGGACAAGGCGGCGATGCTGGTTAAGGGTTCGGTGGCCAAGCCCGAGGATGCCGTCACGCCCAACGATGCGATCAAAGACCCGTATGTGTTGGAGTTCCTCGACCTCAAGGACGAGTATTCGGAATCCGACCTGGAAGCGGCCTTGATTCAGCGGCTGGAAGACTTCCTGCTGGAGCTGGGTGAAGGCTTCACCTTCGTCGGGCGGCAGCGCCGGTTGCGCATCGACCAGACCTGGTATCGGGTGGATCTGCTGTTCTTTCATCGGAAGCTGCGCTGCCTGGTCATCATCGACCTGAAGCTAGGCAGTCTGACCCATGCTGACGTGGGCCAGATGCATATGTATTGCAACTATGCCAAGGAGCATTGGGCCTATGCGGATGAGAATCCGCCGGTGGGCCTGATCCTGTGCGCAGACAAAGGCCATGCCCTGGCGCGGTATGCGCTAGATGGCTTGCCGACCAAGGTGATGGCAGCCAACTATCGGACGGTACTGCCGGATGCCGAGTTGCTGCAAAAAGAGTTGGAGAAGACGCGGCGCCTGCTCGAATCGCGCGGAGCGCTTTCCCTCAAGGACGACAAGCCATAGTCGTGCGTCCCGGCGTACCGCCGTCGGGCTCGCGGGCTGCGCCCCGCTCTTCGTGCCGAATCACAGCCATTCGGCGCTGATCCCTGACGCCTTCGGCCTGGATCGTTGATCCGGGCCTGCGCGTGCTGCGCACTTGCCAACGGCGGGTGTGTGGCTGAGTGGGGTATAGGCGGTCTTGCTGTTCCCTTCACCGTATCACGGCGTTCTCGCCGTCAATGACTGCGCGTGCTCGCACGCTTTCGGCCTGTCAGCCGTCTTCGATCCCTGACTGCTTGCGCTGCGCCGTGCTGGCCACGGTTCCGGGCAATTCCGCCCGAGCAACCGGAGTACGATCATGTCGCAACTGTCCTTTTCCTCATCCGATTTTTCGCTGTTGGTGCGCGACGCACACGGGCGCTATCTGCCGGCGTCGGCCGACGACATTCTGGAAGCGGCGCGCCACGTGATCGACCGGAAGATGCAGCGCGGTGCCGAGTTCACTTCTCCGGCGGCAGTCAAGGAGTACCTGCGCACCAAGCTGGCCGGCTTCGAGCATGAGGTATTCGCGTTGCTGTTCATGGACACGCGCCATCGGCTGATCGAATACCGGGAGATGTTCCACGGCACCATCGACGGTGCTTCGGTGTATCCGCGCGAAGTGGTCAAAGAGGCTCTGCGGCTCAATGCGGCAGCGGTGATCGTCAGCCACAACCATCCGAGCGGGAACCCGGAGCCAAGCGCTGCCGACCGGGCGCTGACCCAACGGCTCAAGGAGGCGCTGGGCCTGGTCGATGTGCGGGTGCTCGATCACGTCATCGTCGCGGGCAGCGCCACGGAGTCATTTGCCGAGCGAGGCTTGATCTGATCCTGGGGCTTCGGCCCCTTTTTGCTTCGACAAATGGAGGTGAAGGAAGGGGCCCCACTGAGTGTGTGGATGCAAAAGTCACCGAAGCGACTTCTGCACCGCTCAAGCACCGCCCCGTACTTCCTGCCATTGCTGGTTGTAAAAGGCGGTCCAGTCGGCAACCACCCGCGTGGCGTGGACCTGGCTCTCGAAGCGATGCCGGGCATACACTGCTCATTCAGCGTTTGAATAATTCGTTCCCCTGGTCGGCCAAGTCGTCAGGCACTTGCCAGACACCTTCGACCTCGCACTGCACGATGTCGGCGCGGCGCAGGGCATCGAGCCGGCGCACGTGCACGGCAACCACCTCACGCGGGCCGCGGTCGGGCGCGGCCTGACGTCGCGCGAGCTAGTTGATGATCGGTGCGGTAGACGCCATCGACAGTCGGCATGTTCTGGTCGGCGGTTGCCGACCCGGTGCAGTTGCATGTGCTACACGCGTGGTGTCGCAGTGGCGTGCATGACGAGGAGTGATGCGTCCGGGTGGTCCAGGCCGACCTGCGCCACTTCTCTCGGGAAAGGCCGGGCCGGAGGAATACCAAGCGTGGCTGACCTGCCGCTGATCCTGACCAGCTTCGACGGAAGAAGCGTTTCGGCGTAGGACCAGCAATGAACGACGTTTCGGTCATCGACCATTTCCTCAACATCTTTTCCATCTACATCGACTCCGGCTTCGGTCTGCTGCGAGGCGAAGTCGCATATCTGAAGGACATTGCCGCCGAAAGCGGCTTGGCGCATCGCGCCGTTGTGGACGGCCAGCGCGTGGCCAGCATCTACCGACGCAGCGTCGTGCTCGTCAGCGGCCGTTAAGCGATGTTCGGCGACGGCATGGGTTTCTCGCTGGTGTCGTGGAAGACGGTGATCGGGCAGCAGCTAGGACAGCAGCTCGCTGTGACGATCCGTGGGAGCGCGGCACCGTAGGAGTGGGGACGACATCGGGAGCCGCTTATCTGCTAATTGGGTACTGGGATCAGGGTGATGATTAGCGGGCCGCTCAAACCTCAATATCGCTAGAACAGCGCGTGTTTGCCCAGATCAGCGGCACCGGGCACAATCCGATTACGGATCCACTTTTGCGTTGAATCACGATGCGTGCGCTCGTGCGTGGTGACGCGACGATCAGAGGCAAACTGGTCACAGCGATGCAGCATGCTCTGCGATAAATCCTCTGAACCAAAGCTGTGCGGGATGAGAGTCACTGCGCCGATGCCAAATCAGGTCGAATGCGATTTCAGGCAATGCGACTGGAGGCGGAAATAGCACCAACCTGCGGCCGACCGGCGAGTGAAGGGCGACTCGCTTCATGACGGTAGCCGTCATGCTCGTTTGGGCCACGATGGCCGGCACCGCAAACATCTGCGGCAACGTCAGCGCGAGCTTGCGCTTCTTGCCCTGTTGCGCAAGCGCCTGATCCACGATCCCGTACAACTCGCCTTCGGGAGACACGAGGACGTGCGGCAACTCCAGGTAGTACTTCATGCTCATCCCGCGCCTGGCCGCCGGATGGTCATTGGCGACGATCGTGACGAATTCGTCTCGAAGAACAGGCTGCATCAGTATTCGGCCATCAGCATGTGTGGGCGGCACGCCGATGGCCGCATCAATGGCACCCGCATCCAACAGATCGACCGCGTGGTCTCTGTCGTTGAAAGCATGCACATTCAATGACACGCCTGGCGCCTTTTCGCCAAGGGCCTGCAGCAGTGAAGGCAGCAGCACGAAGGCTGGATAGTCAGAAAGTCCCAGTTTGAAAGTCAGCGAAGCCTTCTCGGGCAGGAACTTGGGCTTCTTCACGAGCGTGGACTCGATCTGTCCCAACGCTTGGGCGATAGGCCCGGACAAGTCCCGTGCACGCGCTGTAGGTAGCAGGCCATCGGCGCTGCGTAAGAACAGCGGGTCGCCGAAGAGCTTGCGCAACCTGGAAAGCGCTGCACTCATCGCCGGCTGACTTACGCCGACCTGGGTCGCAGCGCGAGTCACGTTCCGCTCGTTCATCAGGGCGTCGAAAGCCACCAGCAGGTTCAGATCGATGCCATGAAAATCCATATGACGAATAAATACATATATAGGCTATTTGTTGGACGGATTTTACTGCCATCCCCAGAATTCCACCACCGACAACAACTGGAAGCGAAAAGCAATGAGTACCTCCAACACCGAAGTCTCCGAACGACTTCGTACTGAACGCCAGGCCGTGGAAACCTTCTATAAGGCGTTCAGCGACAAGAACCCCGATCTGGTCGATGACGTCCTCGCTCCATCGTGGGACGACATCCCGCTGGCCCCCGGGCAGGGTGCCGGCCCGGACGGCGTCAAGCCCATCATCCAAGGGGTCGCGCAGGCATTCTCGGACGTTCGCATCACCGTCCACGACATGATCCAGGAGCCCGGCAGGATCGGCGTTCGCGCCGAGATCAGCGGCACGCATCAGGGCGAAATCTTCGGCATCGCGCCCACCGGAAAGAAGGTGAGCTTCCGCCTCCACGAGTTCCACACGCTCGATGGAAAGCGCATCACCACGACCTGGCACATGGAGGACTGGTTCGGCCTTTTCCTCCAGCTTGGCCAGTTTCCAAAGCAAGCCTGATCAACTCAATTCAATGAGGCATCCCATGAAAGCAGCACTTCTCAAAGCCTTCGGTGGCGCCGATCTCATCACGGTCGGCGAAATCGGTTCACGTGACCTGGGGCCGAACGACGCCCTTGTGTGCGTCGAAGTCGCGGGCGCGAACCCGCTGGATTTGAAGATCATCGCCGGATACATGCAGCAAGTGTTTCCGGTCGACTTTCCGTACGTTCCGGGCACCGATTTCAGCGGTGTGGTCGATGCAGTCGGCGCGAAGGTGACGAACATCAGGCCCGGAGATCGCGTGTTCGGCCGCACTGCGCCGAGTGCGGGTGGCGCGTTCGGCAGGACCGTGGTGATCGAGGCATCGGACCTCTGCGTCCTTCCGGCAGAGATGAGCTTCGAACAGGCGGCGGCCTTGCCGACCGCATTCGGCACGGCAAGGCAGGGTCTCTTTGACGTCGGTCAGCTTCAGCGCGGGCAGCGGGTTCTGATCCATGCTGCAGCGGGAGGCGTCGGCAGCATGGCCGTCCAGCAGGCCCACCATGCGGGCGCCCATGTCATCGCCACGGCGTCGGCCAGGAACGTCGAATTGGCGAAGAGCCTCGGGGCGGATGAAGTCATCGACTACCGCACGGAGGACTTCACCCAGGTGCGCGACATCGACCTCGTGCTCGACACGATCGGCGGCGAGACGCTTGAGAAGTCTTGGTCGGTGCTCCGTGCCGGCGGACGTATCGCGAGCCTCGTGGAGTTCGGCATCAAGCCCAGGGGCGAACAGGCGGGTGAGTTCGTGTTCTTCGCAAGCGCAACACCCTATCTGCCGGAAGCCGTCCGACAGTTCCAAGCCGGGCACCTCCAGATCATCACCGACTCGATCTTCCCGCTAGATGAAGCACGTTCGGCGCTGGAGAAACTGGCCACCGGACACGCACGCGGCAAGGTTCTCGTGCGCCTGAGCAAGTGATTCCCGGAGTTCGTCATGAAACAGAACAAGCAAGTGGTGCTGGTAACAGGAGCGGGATCTGGCATCGGCCGGGCGGTCGCCTTGTCGCTGGCGCGTGCCGGGCACCAAGTCTACGCCAGCATGCGCGAGATTCAGCAGACGAATCGCGAACGAACCGATGCGTTGCTGGAAGTCTCGCGAAAGGAAAATCTTTCCTTGGACGTCGTCGAACTTGATGTGCTGTCCGAGGTCGCCTGTCAAGCTGCGGTCAATCAGATTCTCGCCAAGCAGGGCCGCCTCGATGTCGTGGTAAACAACGCCGGCATGCTGATGACCGGCATCACCGAGGCGTTCTCTGTTGAACAAGCTGCACGCATCATCGACACCAATGCACTCTCCTGGCTGCGCGTCAATCGCGCAGTTCTGCCGGCAATGCGTCGTCAGGGATATGGCCTCCTGATGTATGTAGGCAGCACGACCGCTCGCCTGCACGAACCGTTCCTTGGCCCTTATATCGCCAGCAAGGCCGCAGGCGACGCAATAGCCGAGATCATGGGCATGGAGGTGCGACCCTTTGGCATCGAAAGCGTGATCCTGGTCCCGGGTGCCTTCACCTCTGGAACCGAGCACTTCGCACACTCCAACGCTCCTGAGTACCTCGCGATCGAGCAGCAGTATGGTGATTTGCCTGATCGGATCGCGAGCTTGGGTGATCGGCTCAATGCGATTGATGCGGCCAACGGTGGCGCGTTGGATGTTTCGGCAGTCGGCCAAGCCGCTGTCGATGTGCTGGCCATGCCACGCGGCCAACGTCCCTTCCGCGTAGTCATTGACGGCCAGCGCAAGGGCACCGAAGCGATCGACGCGGTGTACCACGAAAAGCAGGTCGCCTTCCTGCGCCAGATGGGTCTGGAAGACCTCGCCCCACCGGCGCCTCGCCAGATGCCGTAACTCCATCAGCCGCTGTCGCCTCCATTCCTATGAATCCGATCACATTCATCTATTTCTCGCAGTCTGGCTCCACGCTGCAGATCGTGGAAGCAGCGGCCAAAGGCGTGGTGGAAGCCAGTGGCGTCGAGGCGCAGTTGCTTCGTATCGAGGGTCGAGACATTCAGGCGGGCCGCTGGGCCAACGATGGGATTCTTGACGCGATCACGCTGTCCCCGGCCGTGGTTTTCGCAACCCCAACGTTCATGGGTGGTCCGGCGGCGCAGTTCAAAGCCTTCGCGGACGCAACGGCGCCGATTTGGTTCCAGCAGAAGTGGCGGAACAAGTTCGCCGCCGGCATGACCATCAGCAACAGCCCTAGCGGCGACAAGCTGCTGACGCTCATGTACCTCAACGTCCTTGCCGCGCAGCACGGCATGATCTGGATCGGCTACGACGGACTGCCGCGGCAACCCGACGGCACCAATCGGTTGGGCTCGAACCTCGGAGTGATGGGGCAGAACATCAGCCCCTCGCCTCAGCCTGGCCAGCTAGACCCTCAGGACTTTGGCACAGCCATCCGCTTCGGTCGTCATATCGCGGACATCGTGCTGGACCGAAGCGGCATAACCCGACAAGCAACTCGTCTCACTGCGGCTGATGGGACCGAAAGATCCGGCTCGCTGCCGCCGCCGGCGACCGCCTGACACCATTCCAACTGCTACCAAGAGCTATGACATGAGTACCAAACCCAGTAAAGCAGCCATCGTGACGGGCGCATCCCGCGGTATTGGCAAGGACATTGCGCTGCGGCTCGCAGCCGATGGTTTTGCCGTCGCCATCGGTTACGTCAACAACAAGCCACAGGCCGATGCCGTAGTGGCAGAGATTCAGGCGAAAGGCGGCACTGCCATTGCAGTCCAGGGCAACGTCGCTGATGCCGACGATGTGACAAGGTTGTTCTCATCGGTCCAGCAAGCGTTCGGCCGACTGGATGCGGTGGTCAGCAATGCTGGCATCATGGATCTCGCACCGATCAAGACGGACAACGTGGCTGTGCTGGACAGGCTGATGATGGCGAACGTGCGGGGCACATTCCTCGTTTTGGCCAAGGCCGCTGAAGTGCTTGGCGACGGGGGGCGCATCGTGGCCCTGTCCACCAGCGTCATCGCCAAGGCCACGCCGGGCTATGGGCCGTACATTGCGTCCAAGTCCGCCGTTGAAGGTCTGGTGCACGTGCTTGCCAATGAACTGCGTGGTCGCAACATCACGGTGAATGCGATTGCTCCGGGACCGGTCGCCACGGAGTTGTTCTTCAACGGCAAGACCGAGGATCAGATCGCGATGCTGGCCAAGATGTCTCCTATGGAGCGTCTGGGCCAGCCGGTGGACATCGCCAACGCAGTCTCTTTCCTGGTTGGGACGGACGGCGCGTGGGTGAACTCCCAAGTTGTTCGGGTCAACGGCGGATTCGCCTGAGCCCTGACCCGGCCGATCGCGATGCACCGAGACATCTGGCCATCAACCCCTGCGGGTTTCGAGCATCCGCTGAAGCAGCTCCTGAAGGAGCTGCCGATCTGACGCACTGAGCTGCTCGATGAGCGGCGCCAGTGCCTGTTGCGCCTGAGTCTGCAGCCGCTTGACGAGTTTGGAACCATCGTTGGTCAGGAAGACGTCTGTCGCGGCCGGTGCTGTGCTGACGACGCTGCTGGGCGTCAGCACCGAGCTGGCCGCGCCGGAGAACCGCCAGGATGGCAACCGCATCTTCGTCGCCGGGCGCGTCAGCGCCCAGGACAGCATCAATCAGGTCGGCCAGGAGATCACCCGGCGCAACATGAACATCCAGCCGACGCTGACCGAGCGGCCAGGCCTGCCGGTGCGGATCATCGTCAACCGGGATCTGGTGCTGCGGCCCTACCAGCCTCTGTTCTTCAATCGGGGAGCTTCGCAATGAGCGCGACCAAGAAACTGCGGCTCGGGCCGCTGCCCAAGACCGAGAACGTCAAGCTGACCTTTGCCTGCCCGGCCAGCCTGAAAGCCGACCTCGACCGCTACGCCTCGCTGCACGCGCAGGCATATGGCGAGACAGTCGATGCCGCCACGCTGATCCCGCACATGCTGGAGGCGTTCATGGCGAGGGATCGGGGGTTCAGGAAAGGCACGGCAACCCGGAGCGCGCCATCGAAGCCGGCATGATGGCGTCGCAATCCAACGGCAGCCATCGAACGCGCAGCCCCAGGCTGCGCGTCCTTCATTTTGGCTGGATGCCGCCAAGCTTCTTGGGCTACGATGAAACGACAAACCCGCCGTTCCTCGGCAATCCAGCACGACACAGTGCGATGCGGCTTTTTCCCCCGACGCTCCTATGTGGCTCCTAGCCCACGAGGCAACACTTCTGCGAAGTGGCCTGAAAAAGAGCTAACCTACTTTCCCATATACGGTTTCAAGCCCTGCGTGATTTGCACGAAGGACTTGACGCTAGAACTTTTTTGATGGCTGTTCATCCCTCGCTGCACGAGCCTGTAGCCCGGCCCCGCCATGGTCTGGAAATCATACCGCCCAGGAGGCACTCCACTTATTTCTTACGGTAATATAAAACAGCATAAAAATTACTTCACCCATATGTGGGTGGCCGCGTAAAATTGCTTGAACCCTCCAAATCTACGGCAGCAGATCGGTTGTTCGACTTCCGATCTGCTGCTTTTTTGTTCATTTCCATGATAGAGATACATGCAGTTTCCCAGCGTTTCGACGGCCCTTCCGGCCCGGTCGAGGCGATACGCAATGTCAGTATTTCAATACGAAAGGGAGAAGTCTTCGGCATCATCGGACGCAGCGGCGCCGGCAAGAGCACACTGGTCCGCACGCTGAACCTGCTGAACCGCCCGACCAGCGGCCGCATCGTTCTGGACGGCCAGGACATGACCTCGCTGAACGCGGCCAGCTTGCGCGAAGCGCGCCGCCATATCGGCATGATCTTCCAGCATTTCAACCTGCTCTCGTCCAGGACCGTCTACGGCAACATCGCCCTGCCCCTGGAACTGGCGGGCGTCGGCAAAGCGGAGATAGACCGCAAAGTCCGGCAACTACTGGAGCTGGTCGACCTGACGGCGCTGGCCGACCGCTATCCGGCGCAGATCAGCGGCGGGCAAAAGCAGCGCGTGGGCATCGCCCGCGCCCTGGCCAACAATCCCAAGGTCCTGCTTTCCGACGAGGCCACCTCCGCGCTGGACCCGGAAACCACCAAGTCCATCCTGGAACTCCTGAGGAAGATCAACCGGGAACTGGGCCTGACCATCGTCCTGATCACGCACCAGATGGAGGTGATCAAGCTGATCTGCGACCGCATGGCGGTCATGGAGGCCGGTGAAGTCATCGAGCACGGAGCCGTGATCGACGTGTTCCGGGCGCCGCGGCATCCGGTGACGCGAGCCATGATAGGCGACGTGATTTCACAGGAGTTGCCCAAGGGCGTGCTCCAGCGGGTGCGCGCACGACTTGCGCAGACGCGCGAGGGCGAAGGCCGGGACCACCTTCTGCGCCTGGCATTCACCGGCACGGGCGTGGAAGAGCCGCTGCTGTCCGAAGTGGTGCGCCGCTTCGGGCTGGACTTCAACATACTGCACGGCCAGATCGATGAAATCCAGGAGCAGGCCTTCGGCTCGCTGGCCATACTGGCCAGGGGCGATGAAGAAAAAATGGAACAGGCGAAAGCCTATATGCGCTCGCGCGGGGTAACGGTAGAGGAAATGAATCATGTCATCGCAGCTGATTGACCTGTTTATCAAGTCGTTCGTCGAAACGCTGGTGATGGTGGGCATCTCCGGCCTCGTGGGCTCGCTGGTGGGCGTGCCCATGGGCATCCTGCTGCACCTGACCGACCGCAAGGGAGTGCTTCCGGTGCTCAGCCTGAACCGCGGCCTGGGCATCGTGGTCAATGCCGTGCGTTCCACGCCCTTCATCATCCTGCTGGTGGCCATCATTCCGTTCACGCGGCTCATCGTCGGCACATCCATAGGCACGGCGGCCGCCATCGTTCCGCTGACGATCGCGGCCGCCCCCTTCGTGGCGCGGCTGGTCGAAACCGCCCTGCGCGAAGTCGATCGCGGGCTGGTCGAGGCGGCGCAGGCCATGGGCGCGACCACCTGGCAGATCGTCTACAAGGTCCTGGTGCCGGAAGCCTTCCCGGGCATCGTGGCCGGCCTGACCATCACCCTGGTCAGTCTGGTCGGCTATTCGGCCATGGCCGGAGCGGTGGGCGGCGGCGGCCTGGGCGACCTGGGCATCCGCTACGGCTACCAGCGCTTCCTGCCCGAAGTCATGGCGCTGGTCGTCCTGATCCTGATTGTTTTTGTTCAACTGATGCAAACCCTGGGCGATGCCCTGGTGCGTCGTTTAAGTCACCGCTAGCCGCGAGCCGGCCTGCACATACCCGTGGGTATTTTTTCAAAGGAAGAAGAATGAAGCGTCGTCAACTATTGCAACTCGTCGCCGGCCTGGGCCTGGCGGCCGGCCTGGCCGGGTCGCCCGCCCTGGCACAGGACAAGACCTACAAGATCGGCGTCACCGCCGGCCCGCACGCCCAGATCCTGGAATTCGTCAAGGACATCGCCGCCAAGGACGGGCTGAAGATCGAAGTCGTGGAATTCAGCGATTACGTGCAGCCCAACGCGGCCCTGGCCGCCGGCGACCTGGACGGCAACAGCTACCAGCACCTGCCCTACCTGGATGCGCAGATCAAGGACCGCGGCTACAAGCTGGCCAGCGTCGGCTACACAATTACCTTTCCCATGGGCATCTATTCCAAGAAGGTCAAGAGCCTGGACGAGCTGAAGGACGGCGCCCGCGTCGGCATACCGAACGATCCGACCAATGGCGGCCGCGCCCTGCTGGTGCTGCAATCGCAAGGCATCCTGAAGCTCAAGGCCGATGCGGGCCTGAAGGCGACTCCGCTGGACATCGTCGAGAACCCCAAGAAGCTGAACATCGTGGAGCTGGATGCCGCCCAACTGCCCCGCTCGCTGTCCGACCTGGACGCCGCGGCGGTCAATGGCAACTATGCCGCCTCGGCCGGCCTGAACCCGGTGACCGACGCCATCGCCATCGAAGACGCCAAAGGCCCTTATGCCAACATCATCGCCGTGCGCAGCGAAGACAAGGACCAGGCCTGGGTGGCCAAGCTGGTGAAAGCCTACCACTCGCCCGAAACCAAGAAGTTCGTGACCGATACCTTCAAGAATTCGGTGATCGCTTCCTGGTAGGCAAGGCGCAGAGCCGGCCCCGTCCGGAGCTAGGCGCGCGCCCGATCCCTGCGATCAGGGCACGGCCGGTCGGGGCAGGCCCAGATGGCCGCGCAAGGTGCTTGATTCGTAATCCCTGCGAAACAGGCCGCGCCGCTGCAGGACGGGGACGACGTGGTCCACGAAGTCGTCGATGCCGCCGGGCAATGACGGCGGCATCAGGTTGAACCCGTCGGCGCCTTCGTTCATGAGCCAGCGCTCCATCTCGTCGGCGATGCGCTCGGGCGTGCCCACCATGGTGCAATGCCCGCCACCGGCGGCCAGCCGCCCCAATAGCTGGCGCACCGTCGGCTGCTCCGTTTCGATGATGCGCAGTATCGTCGCATAACGCCCCTTGGGGCCTGAAAACTGTTCCAGCGGCGGCAAGGCCGGCACGGGCGCGTCCAGCTCCCAGGCCGTGCAATCCCGGCCCACATACATGCCCAATTGCCTGAGCGCGTCGGCGCTGGGCAGCAGTTCGTCCAGCTCCCGCTGCTTGGCTCGGGCTTCCTGATCGGTCGATCCCACATAGGCCACCAGGCCCGGCATGATGGGCACGGGATCGCCGCGGCCCGCCTCGCGCACGCGCCGCTTGATGTCCCGATAATATTCCTGAGCCGCGGGCAGGTCGTAGGCCACGGCATAGATGGCTTCGGCGCGCCGCGCTGCAAGATCCCTGCCCTGGTCCGACGCGCCCGCCTGGAACAGGACGGGATGACCCTGCGGCGGACGCGGCACGGTCAGCGGCCCGTCCACGCGGAAATGCTCGCCCTTGTGATGGATGGAATGTATCGCCGCCGGGTCGGCGTAGGCGCCCTTGCGGTCATGCAGCAGCGCGTCCTCGCCCCAGGAGTCCCACAGTCCCAGCACCGTCTGTATGAATTCCTCGGCCCTGCCGTAGCGCCAGTCATGACCCGGCATGGCGTCGTAGCCATGGTTGCGCGCCTCGGCATCGAACATCGACGTCACGACGTTCCAGCCGATTCGTCCCTTCGAGATGTGGTCCAGCGACGCGACCAGCCGCGCCGCATGGAAGGGCGTATAGAAGGTGCTGGAAACCGTGCTGATCAGGCCTATCCTTTCGGTGGCCCGGCTCATGGCCGCCAGCGTGGTCAGGGGCTCCAGAAACCAGCGGGGACCGTCGGCGACATTGTCCGCCGATTGCCCGTCCGCAAAGAAAACGGCGTCCAGCTTGCCGCGCTCCGCCGTCCGGGCCAGCTCTTCGAAGTAAGCGATGTCGCCCAGCCGCTCGACACTGGAATCGGGATGCCTCCATGCGGCCCGATGATGGCCGCAGGCGAAGATGAACAGATTGAGGTGCAGCGTGCGCTTTCCGGAGTCGTCCCGGCGTGCTTGTCCTGTGCTCATTGCGGCGCCGTCCTAGTTCTTGACCAGGCCGCCGTCGACCACCAGGTTCTGGCCCGTCACGGACCGGGACCAGGGCGAGGCGAAGAACAGGGCGGCGTCGGCGAATTCGGCCGGCGTCGTTACCCGCCGCAGCGGCGTGCTGGACGCGATCAGGTCGAAGACAGCCTCCGGCGTGGCGGACGAGGCGTCGGTGGTGCGCAGCAAGCCGCCCGAGATCATGTTGACGGTAATGCCCAGAGGCCCCAGGTCCTGCGACAGCGTGCGCGTCAGGGACAGCAGAGCGGCCTTGGCCGCCGTATAGTCATGATAGGGAACCACCGGATTCTGGAACAGGTTGGTGCCGACGTTGATGACGCGGCCGAACCCCGCCTCGCGCATGCCCGGCAAGGCGGCCTGCGTGGTATTCAGGGCGCCGCGGACGATGCCCTGGAATTGCCGGCTCATGTCCTCCCAGGCAAGCGTATCGGCATGCGGCCGGGCATCGCCATTGAACGAGAACGCCGGCAAGGCGTTGTTCACGACGGTGGTGACGGGATGGCCAAAACGTGTGCGGGCGGCAGCCATCATCGCCCCGACCGCCACCGGGTCGGAAACGTCGGCTTGCACGGCCATCGCGCGATCGGAAGTCTGCGCGGCCAGCGCGTTGGCCGCCTCGGCGCTGTTCAGGTAATTGATGACGACCCGCGCCCCTTCGCGCAGGAAGGATTGCACAAGATGGCGGCCCAGGCCCCGGCCGCCGCCGGTGACCAGGACGATTTGATTGGCTATCGGAAGCGCTGCGCGGGGATTGCTCATGGCATACCTTTCTTCAAAGCGGCAAAGGCATGGTCGCGCGGCGTGGCGCCGCTGGCACGGGGCTGACATCCCTTCGCCAGTATTAACTGGGGCAGGTTCGACGGGTTTTATCTCAGCTTGGACTTATGCCCAAGCACCCCGTGTCGTGGCTGCAACGTTAGCACAGAAACACCGCATCCGGACAGCGTCGGGTCTAGCCCGACCGGATCGCGAGCCCGCCGCCATGCATGCGCGGCCATTGACAAACATGCGCGGCCACCCTAAGCTTTGCGCCTGTTCCTAGGGGAGTCCGATAACGGGCTGAGATTCCGCGTATGGTCGCGGTAACCCTTTGAACCTGATCCGGGTAATGCCGGCGAAGGGAAGGAAATCAATTCATGTCTTGCCGTCCTTCCCTTTTTTCGATCGTCGCGCGCGGCCTTGCAATGCAATGCGCCAGGCGATTTTGTTTCGTCCGGCCACGCCGGGCTCATGGGGATGGAAATGCTGACGAGTACCTCGACGATATTGTGGCTGCTGCTTTTCTCGGCCGTCTTTGCCATTCTTGGCGTGTTGTACTCCCGGCGCGATCGCGGCAGCCTTGAAGATTATGTGATCGCACGCAACAGCCAAAGCTCCATCGCCACCATGATGACGCTGCTGGCCAGTACACTGGGCGCCTGGATCCTGTTCTCGCCCGCGCAAGCGGCCACCTGGGGCGGGCTCGCCGCCGTCGTCGGCTACGCCATAGGCGCGCTTTCCCCGCGCTTCCTGATGATCCCGCTGGGCCGGCGCATGCGCGAACTCATTCCGCAAGGCCACACCCTCACGGAATTCGTCGTCCTGCGCTATGGCAGGCCCATGTATGGCCTGACACTGCTCATCATGCTGTTCTACATGTTCATCGCCCTGACGGCGGAAATCACGGCCATCGGCAAGCTGGTCGGCCTGCTGGCGCCCGTACCGCTGTGGGTGACCGCCGCCATCGTCATGAGCTCCACCCTGCTCTATACCTCGTACGGCGGCCTGCGGGCCTCCATCTTCACCGACAAGGTGCAGATGGCCGTCATCGTCCCGCTGCTGCTGGTGCTGGTGGTCCTGGGCTGGCAGGCGAGCGGCGGCATCGGGCCGGTCATGGCGGGGCTCCAGGAAAAAGCCCCGCAACTGCTCAATCTGACCGACCCCGTGGGGATCAAGGCAGGATTGACGTTTTTCGTCGCCATCCTGTTGACGGGCCTGTTCCACCAGGGCAACTGGCAACGCGTCTATTCGGCGCGCGACACGCGCAGCATGCGCCGGGGCTTCCTGACCGGCGGGCTGCTCGCCGCGCCGGTGATTTTCGTGATGGGCCTGTTCGGCCTGGCCTTCGTCGGACTGGGACACCAGGGCGACGGCTCCGTTGCCCTGTTCAGCGTCGTCATGCCCACAATCCCGCTCTGGTTCGCCATCGCCCTGATTCCACTGGGCCTGGCCCTGGTCATGAGCACCGCCGACACGGTCATCAGCGCGGTATCGAGCATCATCGCGGTGGACGTGCGCCGCCTGGCGCCCGGCGTGCCGAAAAGTACGCTGATGGGGTTGTCGCGCTGGCTGATCTTCCTGCTGGCCATTCCGGTGGTCGTCGCGGCGGCGCAAGGCTACAGCGTGCTTTACCTGTTCCTGCTGGCCGATCTGTTCTGCTCGGCGGCCGCCTTCCCGGTATTTTTCGGCCTGTTCAACCGCCGCCACCAGGGTCGGGGAGCCATGGTCAGTACCGTCTGCGGCCTGCTGGCGGGGATATCGCTGTTTCCCGCCCCCGGCGCCAAGCCGGAATATCTGCTGGAATCCTTTCTGCTGGCCGCACTGGTTCCGGCCATCGTCTCCCTCGCCATGCTCAAGCTCAGGCCCGGCCCATCCCTCTTCGATTTCAGCCGCCTGGGCAAGGCCATACGCAGCCTGGATGATTGATGCGTGGTAAAACGTGTCGAGCGGCCGGACGCGGCCCGCCCTATAAAGGAGTCAATGCGTGGATCAGATAAAAGCCTTTTGTTTCGACGTCTTCGGCACGGTCGTGGACTGGCGTTCCGGCGTTGCGCGGGACGCGGCGATATTCTTTGAACGCAATGGCCTGACCGGGCTGGATCCGCTGGAATTCGCCGACGCCTGGCGCAGCCGCTACCAGCCCGCCATGCAGGCCTGCCGCGCGGGCGACCGCCCCTACGTCCGTCTGGACGTGCTCCATCGCGAGAACCTGGAATATGTCCTGGCGCAGATGCGCGTCGACATCAAGGCCATCCAGGAGTCCGATCTGGCCTGGCTCAATATGGCCTGGCACAGGCTGGATCCGTGGCCTGACGTCGTCGCCGGCCTGACGCGGCTGAAGGCCAAGTACATTATTGCGCCGGCATCCAATGGCAATATCGCGCTGATGGTCGGCATCGCCAAGCGCGCCGGCATCCCCTGGGACGCCATACTGGGCGCCGAAGTAACGCAAGCCTACAAGCCGGCTCCGCAAGCGTATCTCCGCCTGGCGGAAGTCCTTGGGCTCGAACCGGCCCAGGTATGCATGGCCGCCGCGCACAACAACGATCTGGCCGGCGCGCAGGAATGCGGCCTGGCCACGGCGTTCATTCCCCGGCCCACCGAGCATGGCCCCGGGCAGACCATGGACCTGGCGCCCGCAGGCGATTGGAACATCGTCGCCAGCGACTTCAATGACTTGGCTTCGCGGGCTGGATGCTGACGGCCGGAGGCGACTGAAAATACCGGCAATGCATCGATGCCTTGATGCTGGGCCGGGGAGCGCGGTACGTGGGCAAACGCCGCTTTGGACGGGTCACGCCACCGACGGCCAGGCGCCAAGCAGGACGTCATGCCAATGACGCCTGCATGCGCTCAGGGACCGAACCAGACGATCACAGTGCCCTTGACGTATATGGGCGTGGGCAAAGGCCCCTTGCCCATTGCCTTGTGCACCAGGTAGATGGGCCTGGTCGGGTCCAGCCCATTGAATGCGGACGTCGTCACGCTGCTTCCCGTCACGGGAACACAGCGCTGGGTACCGTTCCAGCACAATGAAGTATGAACGATGGCGTCCCCGTGATAAGACCGGCCCGCATAGACCCGTGTGATTCCAGGCCTTGCCGCGCGGTCCTTCCCCCGCGGCAACCCGCCTGCTTGCCGGCTTCCCCGCTTGGCGGACCCGCCCGGCGCCTCATAGACAACGACAACATCGCTATCGGCATGATTGATGGCGGAACTGACCTCGTCCCGCGTCCAGGAAAAATCCCCCGCCCAGGCGGCGGGCGCGCAGCCAAGCGCCATCATTGTCGTCAATGCCGGCAACAGGAAAGAGCGGCGCGGAGCAAGAGCCGATCGGATCATAGGAAACGCATCCAGGAAAAATCAAATGCCATGGACAAAAAGCATACCTGATCCACCGACGAAGTGCGGAGATGCAAGTTCGTGGCTGAACCTTCAGCAAACCTACGACCTGAAGAACACGGAAGCGAAAGTCGCCAAGCTGATCGCAAAACAGATCCAGCCGCTGGAACATGCCTGATCTGCATCGGCATAAAAAAGGCCCGCAAGCCGTGAAGCCTGCGGGCCAAACAACCTGACCTGGCGGTCAGGCAGCACTGGACTTATCGTCGGCGGAACAAGCCATTGAGCAGCGCAAGCACCGCCAGCACGATAAAAATAAAGAAAAGTATTTGCGCGATCGACGCGGCACCGGCGGCAATGCCGCCGAAACCCAGAACAGCTGCAATGATTGCGATCACAAAAAATACGACGGCGTAATAAAGCATGGTGACTTCCCCTTTTTGCTGTTTTTGATGTTGATCTTCGGATGCCCTATAACGCCGCGTCAGCGGTTTTTATCGAAGAATTCCTTGACTTCGCGTTCCGCTTCTTCACGCGTGCGTCCGTATTTTTCTTGCACCAAGCCCGCCAGTTGCTCGGCATTTCCGTTCACTTTCGCCAAATCATCGTCGGTCAGGTCGCCCCAGGCCGCCTTGGCCTTGCCCGACAACTGTTTCCATTGGCCTTCCAGAGTATCTTTATTCATCGAGTTCTCCTTGTATGGTCGCCTCTACCCTAGCCCCTTCTTCAAAAGCCGGTCAACAGCGAACAACGGCGAAATGTAACCGGGCGTTGGCCCGCCCGGGGCACCCTGCGGGCGGCCGCAACATCCGCTTAACAATAAGGCAGGGCTGTAACAGGACCGGGGAGCGCGCGAAGCTGATAAACTGTATATAAATCCAGTATCCATATCATCATCGCGCCCGTCCATGCCCCCTGATTCACCGCCGGAAAACCCCTGGTATTACCTGGACAACTTCGAAACCGTCCTGCGTTGGGTCTCCTTGCGCTACAACGACCTGATGCTGGCCGACGAGCAAGGTTTCATGCGCGATTTCCTGGCGCTTCCGCAGGCATCGCGCGGCTTGCTGGTGCGCATGGCCATGCGCAAAGGCTGTCTGTTCCGGGCCGGCAAGCTGCGCTACCGCGAAATCGGCAAGACCGAACAGGCCGCGCAGGCGCTTGTGCGCAATGGCTGGATAGACGAGGCGCCGCGGCTTGCGCTGGATGAACTGTTCGGCTTGTTCACCAAAGCCCAACTCGAGGTTTTGTTCGGCAAGGCGCTTGCCGACCTGGGCGCCCGCCGCGCCGGCAAGCCTGAACAGCTGGAATGCCTGCGTCCCCATTACCCGGACGCGCTCACGCTCGAACAATGGGAGGCCGTCGCCTCCGCGACGGGCGACCCAGACGGCGAGCCGCTCGGCGAGCGGATTTACAAGATAAACATACGGCCCTTGTGCGATCGCCTGCGGCTGATGTTCTTCGGCAATCTCAGGCAAGACTGGACCGAATTCGTGCTGTCCGACCTCGGCCTGTTCGTCTACGAACGGGTCGACTTCCCCGACTCGGCGCGTGCCTTCCAGAGCCGCCAAGAGATCGACGACTACCTGCACCTGCATCAATGCAGGGAGCGCCTGGAAGCCCTTGCCGGCGCGGACGATCCCGCCGACATCTTTCATGCCGTTCCGGCGGCGCCTTATGCCAATCATTGGCTGGAAGGCCGGCGCGGAAAACTGCTGTACCGTATCGGCCGCCACCAAGAAGGCCGGCGCGACTGGGCCGGCGCGCTGGCCTGCTACACGCGCAGCAGCCACGCCGAGGCGCGCAGCCGGCGCATCAGGGTGCTGGAACTGAGCGGCCAGGCCGATGCGGCGCTCAACCTGGCCGCGGCGGCGCTGCAGGCGCCCGGCACGGAAGCCGAACAACAGGCGCTGTTGCGCATGCTGCCGCGCCTGCGCCGGCAATGCGGCCAGGCCGCTGCGCCCGTGCGCAAGAAAAACAATATCCGCCGCATCGACCTTGCACTGCCCGCGCCCTGGCCGGCCATACGGGTGGAAGAGGAAGTCCGCCACCACCTGGCCGCCAGCAACGCCCCCGTCTACTATGTGGAAAACACATTGATCAATTCCCTGTTCGGGCTGCTGTGCTGGGATGCCGTTTTCGCCGCCGTGCCGGGCGCCTTCTTCCATCCCTTCCAGCAAGGTCCGGCCGACCTGATGCTGGACGGATTTCACGAACGCCGCCGCGCGCATTTCGACACCTGCCTGGAGGAGCTGGATACCGGGCGATACCGCGAGACCATACGCCGCAACTTCGCGGACAAGGCCGGCATCCAATCGCCTTTTGTGGCCTGGAACGTGCTCTGCGCCTCCTTGCTGGACCTGGCGATGGACTGCATGCCGGCCATGCATTTGAAAGCGGCTTTCCATCGCCTGCTGGCCGATGTGCGCGCCAACCGCTCGGGGCTGCCCGACCTGATCCAGTTCTGGCCCGACGAACGGCGCTATCGCATGATAGAAGTCAAAGGCCCCGGCGACCGTTTGCAGGACAATCAGTTGCGATGGCTGGACTACTGCGGCGCTCACGGCCTGCCGGTCGATGTCTGCTACGTACGCCGGGACGCGGCATGAGCTACGCCGTCGCCGTGCGAGAACTCTGCGAGTTCACCGCCAAGCGCGGCGACCTGGACTTGCGCTTCACGCCATCGCCGACCGGCCTGGAAGGCATCGAAGGCCACGCGGCGGTGAGGGCGCGGCGGGCTTCATCCTATCTGGCCGAAATCACCCTGAGCCGCGAATACCGCAATCTGCTGGTGCGCGGCCGGGCCGACGGCTACGATCCCGTCCTCAATCAGCTCGAGGAAATCAAGACGCATCGCGGCCCGCTGGACGCCATGCCCGACAATCATCGCGCACTGCATTGGGCGCAGGCGAAGATCTACGCGCATCTGCAATGCCGGGCGCTGGCCTTGCCCGCGATCCGCGTTGCGCTGGTGTATTTCGATATTACGAAGCGCAGCGAAACACTGTTTGTCGAAACCTGCGAGGCCACGGCGCTGGAAACGCATTTCCGGCAGTTATGCGACAGCTTCGCGGACTGGGCCGAACAAGAGCTGCTGCACCGTAACCATCGAGACCAGGCCCTGGAGGCGCTGGCTTTTCCTTACGCCGATTTCCGGCCTGGCCAGCGGCAGCTGGCCGTCACGATATACAAGGCCGCGCTGCAGGAGCGCAGCCTGCTGGCCCAGGCGCCCACCGGCATCGGCAAGACGGTGGGCGCGCTCTTTCCCATGCTCAAGGCCTGTCCCCGCAACAAACTGGACAAGGTGTTCTTCCTGACGGCCAAGACATCGGGCCGGCAACTGGCCCTCGATGCACTGAACGCCTTGGCCGGTTCAGGCCCGGCGGCGGTCCGGCCCTTCCTGCGCGTGCTGGAACTGACCGCCAAAGAAAAAGCCTGCGAGCATCCCGATAAAGCCTGCCATGGCGCCTCATGTCCGCTGGCCAGGGCCTTCTACGACAAGCTGCCCGCCGCGCGCCGGGATGCCCTGGACACCGCCCGGATGGACAAGGTCCGGCTCAGGGAAACAGCCTTGCGCCACCAGATCTGCCCTTACTGGCTGGGCATGGACCTGGCGCAATGGAGCGACGTCATCGTGGGCGACTACAACTATTACTTCGACACCTCCGCCCTGCTGCACGGCCTGACCGTGGCCCGCGAATGGCGGGTCGGCGTACTGGCCGATGAAGCTCACAACCTGCTTGAAAGGGCCCGCGCCATGTACAGCGCCGAGCTCTCGCAAGCCCGGCTGCGCGACGTTCAGCGCGCCTCGCCTTCCGCCCTGAAGAAGGTCCTGGGCAGCCTGCTCAGGCAGTGGAGCGAAACCTTCCGCGATCAGGAAGCCGCCTACCAGGCCTACACCGGCCTGCCGCCGAAATTCCTGGCGGCGCTCTTGCGGACCAGCGGCGCGCTGACGGAGCATTTTGCCGATCATCCTGAAGACGCCGACGGCGCACTGCAAGGACTGCATTTCGACATCCTGCATTTTCTCCGGATGGCGGAATCGTTTGGCAGCCACTCCGTCTTCGACATCACGCTGGCAGGCAGCCCCAAGGCCAAGGCAATAGATGGCGCCGCTGAAGGCCTTGGGCGGCAAGATGCCCTGTTCTGCATACGCAACCTGATCCCGGCGCCTTTCCTGGAACAGCGCTATGCCGCCAGCCGCGCCACGGCGCTGTTCTCGGCCACCCTGAGTCCCTGGGCCTTCTACCGGGACACGCTGGGGCTGCCCAAAGACACCGCATGGGTGGACGTGGAATCCCCGTTCCGGCCGGACCAGCTTGAGGTCCGCGTCGCCGCCGGCATATCCACGCGCTACGCGCAGCGGGCGCGATCCCTGGCCCCCATCGCCCGCCTCATGCAAACCCAGTACCGGAAGCGGCCCGGCAATTACCTGAGCTACTTCAGCAGCTTCGATTACATGCAGCAGGCGGCCGACGCATTCGTCCGGCTTTGCCCGGACATTCCGGTATGGCGGCAATCGCGCGGAATGGACGAGCGCGGCAGGGAGCATTTCCTGGAGCGCTTCGCCCCGGATGGCCGGGGCATCGGCTTCGCCGTTCTGGGCGGCGCGTTCTCCGAAGGCATCGACCTTCCCGGAAGCCGGCTGATCGGCGCCTTCATCTCGACGCTGGGGCTGCCTCAGGTCAACTCCGTGAACGAGCAGATAAAACAATGCATGGACGGCGCCTTCGGCGCGCGGCGCGGCTACGACTATGCCTATCTGTACCCCGGCATCCAGAAAGTCATACAGGCCGCCGGACGGGTGATACGCAGCCACGAGGATCGGGGCGTTGTGCATCTCATCGACGACCGCTACGGACAACCCCGGATAAGGGCGCTGCTCCCTGCCTGGTGGCGGGTAGAATACGGCAACGACAACGGAAGCCCCAGCGGCGAACATCGATGAAACCGGCAATGATACCGTGGGCGCTTTCAGGCGGCGCGGCCGTGGCAGTGGGCTTTGCGCGGTTCGGCTATGCGCTGATCCTGCCGGCCATGAAAACCGACCTGGAGCTGAACTACGCCCAGGCCGGCTGGCTGAATACCGCCAATGCACTGGGGTATCTGCTGGGCGCGCTGCTGACCATCTATTTCGTCGCACGCATCGGCAACCGCAGGCTGTTCGTCGCCGGCCTGGCGCTGACCACGCTGGCCCTGCTGGCCAATGGGCTGACGCACGACTTCCAGCTGTTGACCCTGTATCGCTTCCTGGCGGGCTTCGGCGCGGCGGGCGCCTTCATCTGCGGAGGCGTGCTGTCCGGCGTGCTGGGCACCCGCGCCATCGTCATCTTCTTCAGCGGCGGAGGCATAGGCATGCTGGCCACCGGCGCCCTGCTGCCCTGGCTGTTCGATTACGCCGGCCCGGCCGCCTGGCCCTGGGCATGGATAGGATCGGGCGGAGTGTGCATCCCCCTGTCGCTGGCCGCCGTGGCGGCCATGCGGACCATTGCCGAACCTTCCGCCAGCGGCGCCACGGCCGCCTGGCCCTGGCGTCCCTGCGTGCCCGAATTCACCGCCTACTTCCTGTTCGGCCTGGGCTACATCGCCTACATGACCTTCATCGTGGCCTGGCTGCGCCAAAGCCATATACAAGCGCTGTCGATCGCCGCCGCCACCTCGATCATGTGGAGCCTGCTGGGCATCATGACGCTGCTGGCGCCGCTGATCTGGGCGCGGGTCTTCAATGGCCGGCGCGACGGCCTGCCCATGGCCGCGTCCATGATCGTGCTGGCCGCCGGCGCGGCGCTGCCCTTGATTGTGCCCAGCATCGCGGGCGCATGGCTGTCCGCCGCGCTGGTGGGCTCCAGCGTCTTCATGGTGCCGTCGGCGGCCACCGGCTTCGTCAAGACCAATCTGCCCAAGGCCGCCTGGGGAAGCTCGCTGGCGGTGGCGACCAGCCTCTTCGCCATCGGGCAGGCCGTCGGTCCGGTGGCGGCCGGATGGATCAGCGATCTTTCCGGTTCGCTCTCGACCGGCCTGGCTGTTTCCGCCGCCATGCTGATACTGGGCGCAGCGATCGCGCTTACCCAGAAACCCCTGCGAAGCCAATGAACTCAACCTTATTGGCAATGTGGTTCTGAGCCGGATCGGCGCGACGGCTACCTATAATCAAAACACGACCTCCACTCTTTACAAGGACTTGATCGTGTCAATTGATTCCCCCATTCCTGTGTTTTCCGAAGGCGTGCATCCCTTCGACGCGCGCGGCGTCGCCAAGCGCTTCCGCCATGCCGCCATCTTCGGCGCGCTGTCCGCGCTCCACCCTGGCGAAACCATGCGCTTTTGCAATGACCACGATCCGCTGCCATTGCTACAGCAGCTTCAAGGCCACTTCGGCGATCAGATCAAGATCGATTACGTATCGCGCCAGCCGGGCGAAATCGTGATCGATTTCCAGATACTCGGATAGTGTCCCGTCGACGCCATCGGAGACCGCTCGCACCGATAAGCGAGCCTTGAAGCCGCAAGCATCGATCATGCATTTTTTGGGCGCCATGCCGGCGACAGCCGGCATGGCGCCTTCCATTTAACCTGCATCAAGCTATTCCAAAATAATCCGCCCCAACGCTTGACCACCACCATATATAGTAAATATCCTTCGTTTCACCACAATATATAGTGAAACGGAGCCAGCATGACGCATATCGACGTCGAGTCCTCGATCAATGAATACCTGGAGCGGGTCGACTGGCGCGTAAACGCCAATGCCAACCAGGGCTACTCGCTGGGCGGCCTGATCTTGAACGTATCGGGCAAGGTCATTGCCAACTACTGGCTGGACCACGTCTACCCACCCGCCGTAGGCCGGGCCCACCGCGATGCCGACCTGCACATCCACGACCTGGACATGCTGTCGGGCTATTGCGCCGGATGGTCGCTGCGCACCTTGCTGAACGAAGGCCTGAACGGCATACCGGGCAAGGTGGAATCCAGCCCGCCCAGGCATATGTCCAGCGCGGTCGGCCAGATCGTGAATTTTCTGGGTACGCTGCAAAACGAATGGGCCGGCGCCCAGGCCTTCAGCTCCTTCGACACCTATATGGCGCCCTTCGTGCGCAAGGACGCCTTGAGCTATGCCGACGTCAAGCAATACGTACAGGAACTCATCTACAACCTGAACGTGCCGTCGCGCTGGGGGACGCAGACGCCCTTCACCAATTTGACCTTCGACTGGATCTGCCCCGAGGACTTGCGCGAACAGACGCCGCTGATCGGCGGCCAGGAAATGCCGTTCACCTATGGCGAACTGCAAGCGGAAATGGACATGATCAATCGCGCCTACATCGAAATCATGATGGCCGGCGACGCCAAGGGCCGCGTGTTCACGTTTCCGATTCCCACCTACAACATCACCGCCGATTTCGACTGGCACAGCCCGAACGCGGAGCTGCTGTTCGAGATGACGGCCAAGTACGGGCTGCCTTATTTCCAGAACTTCATCAACTCCGAGCTCAAGCCCAACATGATCCGATCCATGTGCTGCCGCCTGCAACTGGATCTGCGCGAGCTGCTCAAGCGCGGCAACGGCCTGTTCGGATCGGCCGAGCAAACCGGTTCGCTGGGCGTGGTCACGATCAACTGCGCACGGCTGGGCTATCTGCATGCCGGCGACGAGGCGGCGCTGCTACGCCGGCTGGACGAGCTGCTGGAACTGGGCAAGGACAGCCTGGAGATCAAGCGGCAGGTCATCCAGCGCCTGATGGATGACGGCCTGTTTCCCTATACCCGGCGCTACCTGGGCACGCTGCGCAATCATTTCTCGACGCTGGGTGTGAACGGCATCAATGAAATGATCCGCAACTTCACTCACGACGGCCACGACATCACGACGCCCTGGGGCCATGCCTTCGCCCTGCGCCTGCTGGATCACGTGCGCGCACGCATGCTGGAATTCCAGGAAGAGACCGGTCACATGTACAACCTGGAAGCGACGCCCGCCGAAGGCACCACCTATCGCTTCGCCAAGGAAGACCGCAAGCGCTGCCCCGGCATACTGCAGGCGGGCACGGCGGACATGCCCTACTACACCAACTCGTCGCAACTGCCGGTGGGCTGCACCGACGATCCTTTCGAGGCGCTGGAGCGCCAGGACGAGCTGCAACGCAAATACACCGGCGGCACGGTGCTGCACCTGTACATGACCGAGCCGCTGTCGAGCGCCGCCGCCTGCCGCGCCCTGGTGCAGCGCGCTCTGGGACGCTTCAAGCTGCCCTACATCACCGTAACGCCGACGTTTTCCATTTGCCCGGTTCACGGCTACCTGGGCGGCAGCCATGAATTCTGCCCCAAATGCGACGAAGAAATCCTGGCGCGAAAGCTGCGCCAGGCCGCTTAGGGCTATCGGCATCGAGAAGCCACTATCCATTTTCAACACCACTCCAGGAGAAACCAGCATGACATCCTTTGCACAACACACCATGCCATCGACCGCCGCCCCGACCCTTTCCGACGACGAACGCCAGCCCTGCGAAATCTGGACGCGCGTCATGGGCTATCACCGCCCCATGTCGTCGTTCAACATCGGCAAGAAGGGCGAGTTCCACGAGCGCAAGTATTTCAGCGAACGCGAGGCCCGGCTTGCGGCCTGAACCGCCGGACGTTGCCGTGCCTGAACAGGCGGAGCGCCGCCACAGCCTGAAGGTGGGCGGCGTGACGCCGTTCACCGCTACGGACTACCCCGGCCAATTGGCCGCGGTGGTGTTCGTGCAGGGCTGCCCCTGGCGCTGCGGCTACTGCCACAACCCGCATCTGCAGGAGCGCACGGCGCACAGCCCCTTGCCGTGGGAGGACGTGCTTGCCCTGCTGCGCCGCCGCGTGGGCCTGATCGATGCCGTGGTGTTCAGCGGCGGCGAGCCCACCATGGACCCCGGCCTGCCCGAGGCCATAATCCAGGCGCGTGCGCTGGGCTACAAGATAGGCCTGCACAGCGGCGGCACCCATCCCCGGCGGCTGGCCGACATCTTGCCGCTGCTGGACTGGGTGGGGCTGGACATCAAGGCCGGCTTTGCCGACTATGCCCGCATCACGCAAGTAACCGGCAGCGGCGCGCCCGCCCTGGCCAGCTTGCACGCCGTGCTGGCCAGCGGCGTGGAGTACGAATGCCGCAGCACGCTGCATCCGGCGCTGCTGCCTGAACACGAGGTAAAACAGATGGCGCGGGCATTGGCGGACATGGGCGTACGCAACTACGCCCTGCAGGTTTTCCGCAGCCAGGGCTGCGACAATCCGGCCTTGAACACGTCCGCGCAGCCGGGCTATCCCAGCGACCAATTGCTAGAGGATGTGGCTTCGCTGTTTCCTGCTTTCATCCTGCGACGAAGCTAAGGCGCGCATCGCGCCGGAGGATCGCCGCGGCCCATGCGGCTTTACGCTAGGCCAGGGCCTGCTTGTCGGCGTACAGGCCTCGCTCTTCGATGGTGCCCGCCACCTTGCGGATGAGCTGTTCCGCCTGCTGCGGATCGAAGTCTTCGTGATAGCGTTTTCTGACGCCTTCCCGGCCCAGCTGCACATGCTCATCGGGAACGATGCCGTGGCGCTCCAGGGATTTCCTGGCGCACTCCAGAGGGCAGCCATCGATCACGACCATGGGCCGCCCGGAATGCGCGGTTTTCAGCAGCGACGGCACATCGCCGCCAACACCGGCGATGCATGACATCTCGGCCAGGCCGCGTCGATCCAGCTGCACCGCCACATGGTTGGCCAGTTGCGCTGCGCTGGAGCATCCCGAACAGGAATAGACCAGCGGCAGCTTCTTTCTGTCATGAATCATTGTCTTCACCTCCGCATGCCCGGGCCTGTTGACAGCAAGAGCGGGGCCGCAGGCCCAAGACAGGCCCCACCCGGTTTCAGGCCGCTGTTCCGGATCCCCGCCGGACCCGCTCGCGGCCGAAGAGTCGCGCCGGCGCCATATGGCTGGGCGCGAATACCGACATACCCAGGGCATCCAGCGTGTTCTTCACCAGCAGGCCCAGTTCGGTATCGCCCTCCATGCTCAGGCGGCGGCTGAAGAACAAGGTGTCGGGATCTTCCTTGCGCTGCATCAGCAGATAGAAGTCGTGCACATTCGCGGCAATCGTCAGGGACGGCTCGGCCACCGGAGCGATGGCCTTGAACCGGCCGTCCGTCCACATGAAGTCGAAGGCCACGCCGGCATCGCGCGGCCGTATGCGCAAGGCCCTGCCCTGCAGCATGCGCAAGGTGTCGGCCGGCAAGTGCGGCGCCAGGGCCAGGTTCAGCCCCGCGGCGAAGATCAGCGAGCCGGGATAGGCGGGCAAACGCGAAAAAATTTTGCCCAAGGGGGCTGGAAGAAGATAATTGCCGGATGTCATAAATTTCCCTGCGTCCCGGGCGTCAAGCCACGTAGGCCGCGACAGTGAAGTAGTGGCAGGCGCTGCCGCCCAGCACGAACAGATGCCATACGCCGTGGCCGTAGCGCCATTTCTCGTCGGTGGCGTAGAACGCGATGCCCACGGTATAGATCAGGCCACCCGCCGCCAGCCACAGGAAGCCTTCCCAGCCCAGCGCATCGACGAGCGGCACGGCGGCGACGACCGCCAGCCAGCCCATCAGCACATAGATGAGCAGGGACAGTATGCGCAGCCCTTTGGCCAGCCATATCTCCTGGATGATGCCCAGGATCGCCAGGCCCCATACCGTGCCGAACAGCGACCAGCCCCAGGCTCCGCGCAAGCTGACCAGCGTGAAGGGGGTATAGCTGCCCGCGATCAGCAGGTAGATGGCGCAATGATCGAACTTGCACCAGATTCTCTTCGCGCGGCCGCGCAGGCTGTGATACAGGGTGGACGCCAGATACAGGCAGAGCAGCATGGCCCCGTAGATGCTGAAGCTGACGATCTTCCATGGGTCGCCCAACCGGGCCGCCATGACGATCAGCAGCACGCCGCCCACAACGGCCAGGCCGGCGCCGGCCAGGTGGCTGATGCTGTTGAATCGTTCGCCATAATGCATGAAGGTATCCGCTCTTTATGCCACGAGCTGTTCCAGCCCCGGCCTGCCGTGCCAGTATCCATTACAGGGCCCGGCGGGCATCAGGGGCAGCATTTCCTGGAATGCCTCCGGCCCCGCAAGCGCCCCGTCCGCCACCTTCCGGAACAGTTCCGCTATCCGCACGGTATGCTCCGATTGCGGGCTGATGCGCAAGACGTCGACCCCCAGGCCGCACATGTCCGTCAACTCGTTCACCAGGTTGTAGACGAGCGCCGACTGCGTCTGTATGCCGTTCAGCACCAGGAAGGGCTGGCTTTCTCGAGTCCGCAGCAACAAGCCGTCGGGGTGATCCATGCACACGTATTGGCAGTTGTCCTTGGGAATATTGCGGTGCCGGGCCGTAAAGCAACGGGCCGAAAACGCCAGCGGCATGCGCCCATAGGCGAATACCTCGGTTTGCATTCCGCCGGGCCTATCCTGCTGCAACTGCTCCAGTCCCTCGCGCCCCATTTCCAGCGGCATCACCCATCGCCGCGCGCCCAGTTCCGCAAGAATCTCCAGCGTAGGCCGGCTGTAGACGTTGAGGTAGGGGCCGGCCACGAACGGCCTGCCCTCGAGGCAATGCACCGCCCCCATGTCGTTGGCCTCGACCTGGAAGTCGCCGTTGGCGGCAATCTTGCGCATGGTGGCCAGGTCTTGCCCGGACTCCAGCAGCACCTGCGTGGACAGCACGACTTCCTTGCCGGCGTCGGCCAGCATCCGCGCGATCTCCAGCCAGTCCGGAAGGCGCAGTTCGTGCCGGCGCGAACACACCGTTTCGCCCAGGTAGACGATGTCCACCGGCGCATCGCTCACGGACTCATAGAACTGCATCGTCGTCACGCGCGACCAGTAGTATTGAACGGGACCCAACGCGATTTTCATAGTATTGCCACTTCGGTGTTGCGATTGACCACGGCCGTCGCTCCAGCCTTCGGCCTATTCATTTCCATGGACGGTGATAGGCGCCCAGGGTGTGCTGCTGTCCCTCGGCCACCTTGTTCAATTCGGCCATCCATGCCGGCTTGACGGAATAGCGCTGCTGGCTGGCCAGGCATTGGTCGATGGCGTCGCGCCATACGCGCGTCACCTGGGCGACGTAGGCTGGGCTGCGCTGCCGCCCTTCTATCTTGATGGCCCGGACGCCCATCTGCATCAGCCTGGGCAGGAGCTCCAGCGTATTCAGGCTGGTGGGCTCCTCGATGGCGTAGTAGTTTTCCTCGGCCACGTCGAAGCGACCCTTGCATAGGGTGGGATAGCCGGCATTCTCGCCGTCGGCATAGCGGTCGATGAGCACGCCGTTCAGGCGCGACTCCAGGCCGTCGGGAGTCTGCTGCCAGCGCACCGACTTGGCGGGCGAGCATACGCCGTGCGTGTTGGGCGATTCGCCGGTCACATAGGACGACAGGGCGCAGCGGCCCTCCACCATGACGCACAGGCTGCCGAAGCCGAATACCTCGATCTCGACCGGCGTGTTTTCCGTGACCTGCTCGACCTGGGCCAGCGACAGCACGCGGGGCAGCACGGCGCGCACCACCCCGAAGTTCTCGCGATAGAAATTGATGGCCTCGTAGTTGGTGGCCGATCCCTGCACCGACAGGTGCAGGCGCAATTGCGGATGCCGGCGGCTCGCGTAGGCCATCAGGCCGGGATCGGCGACGATCATGGCGTCGACACCCGAATCCGCCGCGCGGTCCACCGCGACTCGCCACTCTTGCCAGGCGCGCGGCTGCGCATAGGTATTCAAGGCCAGGAATACCTTGCGTCCCTTTTCATGCGCATAGCGTATGCCTTCGGCGATGGCGGCCTCGTCGAAATTCAGGCCGGCGAAGTTGCGCGCATTGGTCGCATCGCGGAACCCCAGGTAGACGCAGTCGGCGCCGTTGTCGACGGCCGCCTTCAGGGCCGGCAGGCTGCCGGCCGGACAAACCAGTTCGACGGCGGGCGCCGCCCCTGGCATCGTGGGCGTAGGAAAAGTCATGAAGAATCCTGCTGGACGGTTCAGGCGGGAAGCAAGGCGTCGGCGGCCCGCACGGTGGGCGCCGCGACCGCGTTCAGCGCGGGGCGGATGCCATTGAGCAGATAATCGAGCAGCTCGCGCACGGGACGTATGGCGTTGCCGAATGGCAGCTTTTCCGAGCCCCGGAAAAACAGGCCGCGCTTGATGTCGCCGGCCAGCGCGAACGCCAGCTGCGTGTCGATGCAGAACTGTCCGTGCTTGCTGATGCCGTCGCGCAGGCCGCAAGAGGCCAGGCAATCGAAGCCCACCGTGCAGGGGCGCTTCTTGGCAATGCGTTGCAGCTTCTCTTCCTTTTCCAGGTAATTGGCCAGCCAGGGCGTGCGCACTGCGCGGGCCGGCAGGCCGGCGACGCTCATGAAGGTTACGATGTCTTCGGGCTTGGCCTCGACCAGGACCTTCTTGAAGTTGGGATGCGCGTCGCCTTCCTCTGTTACAGCGAAAGGCGAACCGCATTGAACCGCGCTGGCCCCCATGCCCATCAGCTTGACGACCTGCTCATGGCTGTGGATGCCGCCGCCGGTGATCAGGGGAATGTTCTCTTTTTCGATATCCAGTTCCTTGAAGAGCTCCAGCGTGCCTTCCAGCACATTCGCAAAGGCGAAATTGGGATTATCCAGGCTGTCGGCGGTCGGCGCGCCAAGGTGGCCCGCCGCGTACTTGGGGTTCTCGATGACGATGGCATCCGGCAGGCGGTTCTTGCGCATCCATTTTTTCAGGATCAGCCCGATGCCGCGCACGTCCGACAAGATGGGAATGATCGCCACCTTGGAAAAGCCGCTGGTCAATTCGGGCAGGTCCAGGGGCAGGCCCGCGCCCACCACGACGGCGTCCGCCTCGCTTTCGCAGGCCTGGCGCACGTACGAGGCATACTCGGACACGGCCCGCATGACATTGACCGCCACCAGGCCCTTGCCCGCAGCCATTTTGTGGGCGGCCTTGACCTCGCGGTCGAGCGCGACGAGATTGGCCGAATCGATCAGTTCCTTGTTGCGCGAACGGCCCGTCTGCACCATGAGGTCGGGATGATGGCGGCGCAGATCGACGCTGGAAATCGTGCCCATCGCGCCCAGCGAAGCGACCGTGCCCGCCAGCCTGTGGGCCGACACGCCAACCCCCATGCCTCCCTGCACAATAGGCAACAGCGCCTTGCCTTTCAACTTGAGTCGTTCCAATGCGGTCTGCAACACAATAATCGTCCTTGCTTGAAAATAACGGCGTATAAACGCAGATGCCACTATGTAGGCAAAAGCCGGCAGCTTCCTTAATAAATATCAAGGTTCCGGCGTTTACCCGAATGTAAAAATACAGCGTTCGCAATGAGGTTATGCCGCCCGGCAGGCCTGTATATGTGTAGGGTGATGCTTATGGAAAACAGCAAGGAAGAAATCGTTCTGGACGTTTGCGGACTGGAGCCCCCCGAGCCGCTGGAGCGCGTGCTGGACGCCTTGTCCGTTCTTGCGGCCGGCGCCCGGCTGCGCATGCTCATCGACCGCGAGCCACATCCGCTGTACGGCATCCTGCGCAACAACCGTTACGATTACACCACCCGCATCGACGATCTTCATCGATACGAAATCCTTATCTGGCATAAAGACTGATGCAGCGCGCCCTGTCATTCCAGCAGTCCCCCGCGCCCGGCGTCCCTTTGCGCTTCCTGTTCACCGCGCCGCTGTTCGTCCTGCTGGCCGCCGCACTGCTGCTCTGGTCCGGGCCGTCCGCGCTGTCATCGCGCTGGACGGGGCATGCCTTGGCATTGACGCACCTGTTCACACTGGGCGTCCTGGCCAATGCCATGGCGGGCGCCTTGATGCAGATACTGCCCGTCGCGACAGGCGTGGGCGTACTGGCGCCCAGGGCGACCTCCATCGCCGTGCATGCCTTGCTGAACCTGGGCACGCTGGCGCTGGCCGCCGCCTTTCTTTCCTTCCGTCCCTGGATGTTCGCGCTGGCGCTGACCCTGCTGTGCGCCGCATTGGGCTGCTTCCTGGCCGCCTGTGCGGGCGGTCTATGGAAATACCGCAGGCTGGCCACCAAGGGTTCGACCGAGATCCTCGCCACCACCCGGTTGGCGCTTGCGGCGCTGCTGGCCGCCGCGGCCCTGGGCGCCATGCTGGCTGCGGGCTTCGCCTGGCCTTTGCCGTTTTCCCGGGTGCTCACCAATGCGCATGGAGCGTGGGGACTGCTGGGCTGGGTGGGCCTGCTGATCATCGGCATGGCCTATCAGGTCATTCCCATTTTCCAGGTGACTGAAATCTATCCCAAGCCCTTGACGCGCTGGCTGGCGCCCGTGATCTTCGTGCTGCTCGCGGCCTATATGGCCAATACCCTGGCGCCGCCAGCCATGCGCATGGAAATCGACCTGGCCATAGGCGCCGCCATGCTGGCGGCCTACACCGCCTATGCCATCGTCACCTTGCGGCTGCTCTGGACGCGCAAAAGGCCCAAGGCCGATGCCACGACTCTATTCTGGCACACCGCCATGCTGTCCCTGGCTGCCTGCGGGCCGGTCTGGCTGGCCCAGGCGGCGGGCGTGAAGGATTTTTCCGTCAGCCTCGGGCTGCTGTTCATCGTGGGTTTCGGCTGGTCCGCCGTCAACGGCATGCTGTACAAGATCATCCCCTTCCTGCTTTGGTATCACGCGCAGAAAGACCTGGCCATCGCGCTGCGCGTCGTGCCCAAGGTGAAGGATTTCATTCCCGATGCCATCGCCGCGCGGCAGTACTGGGCTCATCTGATCGCTCTGCTGCTGCTTCTATCGGCCAGCCTGCTGCCCGCCCTGTTCTCGCATGCCGCCGGCCTGGCGCTGGCCGTATCGGCGGCCTGGCTGCTGGTCAACATGGCCCGGGCCCTGGGCTTTTATCTGCGGGCCCGAAAACAGATTGCGCTGGCGCTGGCTGAACTGCCTCAGCCCTGATAGGAGCCCAGCCGGGCAACGTCCAGGACGGTGACTTCGCGGCCCTTGACCCGGATCAGCTCATGGGCGCACAAGTCGTGCAAGATGCGCGAGAAATGCTCCGGCGTGAGGTTCAGCCGCGAAGCGATCACCGTCTTGCTGGTTTCCAGGCGGAAGTGATGGCCGTCCTTGCATTGCTCGTCCTTCAGCAGATAGCCGATGACGCGCTGGGTGCCCGACCGCAGGGAATAGGCCTCGACGTCGCCCATCAGACTGTGCAGGCGCTGGCTCAGGCCCGCCAGCATCTCGCGCGCAAAACCCGGATGCCGATCCAGTTCATGAAAGATGACTGCCTTGCCGACATGCAGCAGCAAGGTGTCGGCAAGGGCCTGGGCCGACACGATGTAGGCCTTTTCCATGAACATCAGCGCTTCGCCGAAGCTGTCGCCGGGGCCGATCAGCCGAACGACCTTCTCGCTTCCGCCCGGCGACACGAACATCAGCTTGACCTGCCCGTAGACCACGGTGTGCAGCCCCACGCAAGGCTCGCCCCGGTGAAAAACCATTTCGCCCCGCGCGACCTGGACTTCGGTCGTGCCGGAAGCCAGGTTGTCGAGTTCATGGGCGCTCAGCTCGTTGAACAGGGGTAGCCTGGCCAGGAAATCCTGGGTACGCGTCTTGCCGCTCGTCATATTGCTAGAATCCCGTATCGATATTGTTGTGGCGCCGCGCAAACGCGGCGGCTACCCCACTCAAAAAACATGTGATCAAAATCCTGTTCAACATCGCCGGTACCCTGGCGTTGATCCTTGCCGTGCTGGGGCTGTTCCTGCCCCTGCTGCCCACCACGCCCTTCCTGCTGCTGGCGTCGGCCTGCTATATACGCGGCTCCGAACGCATGCACCGCTGGCTGACCGGACACCGCATACTGGGACCCTACCTGATAGGCATACAAACCGGCCGGGGTATCCCCATGCGCGCCAAGGTCATTACCCTGGTCTTCCTGTGGGCCACACTGGCCTTTTCCGCCTGGCATGTGCCCCTGCCCTGGGTGCGCCTGCTGCTTCTGATTCCCGGCATCGGCGTTACGGTGTATCTGTTGCGCATGAAGACCCTGCGCGCAAGCGATGCACTGGCCGGCCCCGACGACCCGGCTAAATAAGCTTGGAGTACGTCGACACCGTGGGCTGGCCCAGGAATTTATCGAAGACCATGCCCATGGCCCGCACGAACAGACGGCCCTTGGGCGTGACGCCGATGCCCTTGTCGTCGATCCGCAGCAGGCCGGCATCCTTGAATGCCTGCAGCCTTTGCAGCTCGGGTTCGAAATAGTCCGTGAAGTCGATGCCATAGGTCCGGCCAAGCACGCTGAAATCCAGCGGCATGCTGCACATCAGGGTCATGATGACGTCGCGGCGCAAGACATCGTCCAGACTCAGTTCAAAGCCCTTTTCAATGGGCAGCCTGCCTTCGTCCAGTATCTGGTAATAGGCGTTCACGCTGCGCACCGACTGGCTGTACGAGTTGCCCACCTTGCCGATCGCCGAAACGCCCAGTCCGATCAGGTCGCACTCCGCGCGCGTGGTGTAGCCCTGAAAATTGCGATGCAGGCTTCCGTCGCGGCGTGCCAGGTTCAGTTCGTCGTCCGGCTTGGCGAAGTGATCGAGGCCGATATAGACATAGCCCGCTTCCAGCAGCCGCCGCGTGGACATCAGGAATATCTGCAGGCGCTCTTCGGCGCTGGGCAGGTCGCCGGCCGAAATAAGCCGCTGTGCCTTGAACCGGCTGGGCAGGTGGGCGTAGTTGTACAGTGCGATGCGGTCCGGAGACAGCCGTATCACGTGATCCAGCGTGCGGTCGAAGCTGGCCAGTGTCTGCTTGGGCAGGCCGTAGATCAGGTCGGTGTTGACCGACTGGAACCCCGCCTTGCGGCTGGCGCTCAGCGCCTTCTCCACCATTTCCAGGGGCTGGATGCGGTTGACGGCCGCCTGCACGGCCGGGTCGAAATCCTGCACCCCGAAGCTGGTCCGATTGAAGCCCAGCCCGGCCAGCATGGACAGCGTTCCCTCGTTCACCGTTCGCGGGTCGATCTCGACCCCCAATTCGGCATCCGGCGTGAATTCGAAATGCCGGCGCAAGGACGCCATGAGCCCGGTCAGCTCGGCGGCGCTCAGAAATGTGGGGGTGCCGCCGCCCAGATGCAGCTGGGCCGTCTTGCGATCCGGCCCCAGGTGGCCGGCCACCAGGTCCATCTCCTTGTCCAGGTAGTCGAGATACTGGGCCGCCCGGCCATGATCCTGCGTGATGACCTTGTTGCAGGCGCAGAAATAACAGAGGGACTCGCAAAAAGGCAGGTGCACGTAAACCGACAGCGGCGGATTCGTTCCAGGCTGCGCGCCGGTCCGCTGCGCCAGATAGCCCAGGTAGGCATGCTCATCGAAGCCGGAGCGGAAGCGATCGGCGGTGGGATAGGACGTGTAGCGAGGTCCCGAATGATCGAAACGCCGGATCAAGGCCTCGGAAATCTCGATGTCCGGAAAAGAAACCGTATCATGGCTGGCGACTGGAATGCTGCTGTCCATGTCTTTCTCCGATATGGGCCTGTTAGCGTCAAAAAAAAACCGCTGCGGACGTTGCCTGTACGGCGCGCCGCATGCAGACTATGCTTGAATGTCCTATTGTGAAACCGGACGCCTTTATCTTTTTTGACCTAGGTCAAGCAAATGCCCGATACCCCAAAAGGCGTGCAACGCCAATCTGGCACAAGCTTTCTCAAAGCTGAACAAAACATATCGTATTATTAAGGCTGGATTCACCCATTTCAACCCAACCGTCCTCGATGTCGTTATTCTTCATACTTGCCCTGCCTTTCGCAGGCAGCATCATCGCTGCGCTGCTGCCGTCGAATGCACGCAAGCTCGAGGCCTGGCTGGCCGGATTCGTCGCCGTCGTCTGCGCCGTCCTCGTGTTTACCCAGTTTCCGCATGTGCTCGACGGCCATGTCGTCAAGGCGGTCGTGCCGTGGCTGCCCGAGCAGGGGGTCGATTTCAGTTTGCGCATGGATGGCTACTCGTGGCTGTTTTCCATGATCATCACGACCATGGGCGCGCTCATCGTGCTGTACGCACGCTACTACCTTTCGCCGCAAGATCCTGTTCCCCGCTTTTTCTCTTTTTTCCTGGCCTTCATGGGTTCCATGCTGGGCGTGGTGCTGTCGGGCAACCTGATCCAGCTCGTCGTGTTCTGGGAACTGACCAGCCTGTCGTCCTTCATGCTCATTGCCTACTGGCACCATCGGGTGGACGCCCGGCGCGGCGCCCGCATGTCCCTGACCATCACCGGCGCGGGTGGCCTGTGCCTGCTGGGCGGAGTGCTGATGCTGGGCCATGTCGTGGGCAGCTACGACATGGATACCGTGCTGTCCTCGGGCGACGTCATCCGCAACCACCCGTGGTACACGACCATACTGGTGCTGGTCGCGCTGGGCGCCCTGACCAAAAGCGCGCAATTCCCTTTCCACGTATGGCTGCCCAACGCCATGGCGGCTCCCACGCCGGTGTCCGCCTATCTGCACTCGGCCACCATGGTCAAGGCGGGCGTATTCCTGCTGGCGCGGTTCTGGCCCGTCATGGCGGGCACCGACGAATGGACCTGGATCATCGGCGGGGCCGGACTCTGTTCGCTGGTGCTGGGCGCCTACGCGGCCACCTTCCAGATGGACATGAAGGGAGTGCTGGCGTATTCGACCATCAGCCACCTGGGCCTGATCACACTGCTGCTGGGTATGAACAGCCGGCTGGCGCTGGTCGCCGCCGTGTTCCACATGATCAACCATGCCACCTTCAAAGCCTCGCTTTTCATGGCGGCGGGCATCGTGGACCACGAAACGGGCACGCGCGACCTCAGCCGCCTGTCGGGCCTGTACCGAAGCATGCCCATCACCGCCACGCTGGCCGTCGTGGCGGCCGCCTCCATGGCCGGCGTGCCCCTGCTCAACGGCTTCATCTCGAAAGAAATGTTCTTTGCCGAAACCGTGTTCGTCAGCGGGAGCTGGTTCAACCGGGTCGGCCTGCCCGTCGCCGCCGTCATAGCCAGCGCATTCAGCGTGGCCTATTCGCTGCGCTTCGTGATGCAGGTTTTCTTCGGGCCCGCGCCGCGCGACCTGCCTCGCGCGCCCCACGAGCCGCCATTGCGCATGCTGATACCCAGCGCCATCCTGGTCCTGACCTGCCTGGTCGTGGGCATGCTGCCCAGCTTCACCCTGGGGCCCTTCCTGCATAACGCCGCCCTGGCCATCCTGGGAGAAGCCACGCCGGTCTATGACCTGCGCATCTGGCACGGCTTCAATCTGCCGCTGGCCATGAGCTTCCTGGCCCTGGGCGGCGGCATCTGCCTGCTCTGGCTGTTGCGGCACCGGCACCGCAGCCGTCCGGGCAAGGCGCCTCTCATCTACCGCTTCGACGGGCGCCGCAGCTTCGAACTCCTGCTGGAAGCCCTGGACACCGCGTCCGCCTTCGTGCTCGACTGGACGCGGTCGCCTCGCCTGCAACCCCAATTGCTGCTGGTGGTCCTGCTCACCTTCTTCGTGGCGATGCTGCCGCTGCTGCCGGGAAAATGGCTGGACCCGCAGATCGCCACGCCCATCGACCCCTTCTTTGCGTTGATGTGGCTGGCCGGCGGCGCCTGCGCCATCGGCGCCGCCCGCCAGGCCAAGTACCACCGCCCCGTATCGCTGCTGCTCACGGGCGGCGCCGGCCTGGTGACCGCGCTGACCTTCGCCTGGCTCTCCGCCCCCGACCTGGCGCTCACGCAGTTGGCGGTCGAGGTCGTCACCATGGTGCTGATCCTGCTGGGCCTGCGCTGGCTGCCTCCACGCGTGGCCGGAGACGACGAACCGCCGCCGCTGACCAGCACCGTGCGCGCCTACGTGCGCCGCTTCCGCGACCTGATCATCGCCGTCATCGCCGGCGCGGGGCTTTCGGCCATCGCGTACGCCGTGCTGACCCGCCATCATCCCCGGGGCATCTCGTCCTTCTTCGTCGAGCAATCGCTGCCGCTGGGCGGCGGGGCCAATGTGGTCAACGTCATCCTGGTCGACTTCCGCGGCTTCGATACCTTCGGCGAGATCACCGTCCTGGGCATCGTGGCCCTGACGGTCTACGCGCTGCTGCGCCGCTTCCGGCCGCCGCCCGAAAGCATGACCCTGCCCAAGGCGCGCCAGCGTCCGCTGCCGGCCAACCGGCTGCTGGACACCTTCGCCGACCCCGACCCCAAGGCGCTGATTCCGGACGGCGTCATGAAAGTGCCCGCCGTGCTCGTGCGCCTGCTGCTGCCCATGGCCGCCCTGATTTCCCTGTATTTCCTGATACGCGGGCACAACCTGCCGGGCGGCGGATTCGTCGGCGGGCTGATCATGGCCACCGCCATCATCCTGCAATATATGGTCGGCGGCGTCATCTGGGTCGAAGCGCGGCCCCGCATCCATCCGCAGTACTGGATCGCCATGGGCCTGCTGGCCGCGGGCACCGCCGCCATGTCGGTCTGGTGGGCGGCCAAGCCCTTCCTGGCCGCCAACAGCCTGGACCTGGTCCTTCCCGTCATCGGCCACGTCCACCTGTCCACCGTGCTGCTGTTCGACATCGGCGTCTACATGCTGGTGGTCGGAGCCACCGTGCTGATGCTGGTCGCGCTGGCCCACCAATCGCTGCGGCTGTACCGGAAACCGGCGGCCATCGTCCCCGCCAACGAAAAAGGAGCCGCTTAATGGAAATCGTGCTTGCCCTGGCCATCGGCGTGCTCGCCGGCTCCGGCATCTGGCTGCTTCTGCGCCCGCGCACCTTCCAGGTGATCATGGGCCTTTCCCTGATCTCCTATGCCGTCAACCTGTTCATATTCGGCATGGGCCGGATCACCCTGGATGCACCGCCCGTGATCAATACCGACTGGGCCGCCGATGCCAGCCATTATGCCGACCCGCTGCCGCAGGCGCTGGTCCTGACCGCCATCGTCATCGGCTTTGCCACGACCGCGCTGTTCCTGGTCGTGCTCCTGGCCTCGCGCGGGCTTTCCGATACCGACCACGTCGACGGACAGGAGGCCCGCCCGTGAACGGATGGATGCAGCATCTTCCCATTCTTCCAGTGGCCGTGCCCCTGATGTTCGGCGCGGCCATGCTGCTGCTGAACGACACGCAGCGGCATCTGCGGCTTGCCATGGGCTTTCTGTCCATCGCGGCCCAGATCTACTGTGCCATCACCCTGCTCAGCCTCTCGGCGGGCTACCTGCCCAGCAATTGGCCCGACGGCGTGGGCGTCTACCTGCTGGGCGACTGGCCGGCGCCCTTCGGCATCGTGGCCGTGGTCGACCGCCTGTCGACCATCATGCTGCTGCTGACCTCGGTGCTGGGCGCCGCCACCTGGATCTACGCCACGGCGCGCTGGGATCGCGCGGGGGTGCATTTCCATCCGCTGTTCCAGTTCCTGCTGATGGGCCTGAACGGCGCCTTCCTGACCGGCGACCTGTTCAATCTGTTCGTCTTCTTCGAAGTGCTGCTGGCCGCCTCCTACGGCCTGATGCTGCACGGATCGGGCAAGGCCCGGGTGGCCGCCGGACTGCACTACATCGTGGTCAACCTGGTGGCCTCCTTCCTGCTGCTCATCGCGATGGCCCTGATCTACGGGGTCACGGGGACGCTGAACATGGCCGACCTGGCCCTCAGGGCGGGCCAGCTGACCGGTTCGGAGCGGATACTGTTCGAATCGGGGGCGGCCATACTGGGCATCGCCTTCCTTATCAAGGCCGCCGCCTGGCCCCTCAATTTCTGGCTGCCGGCCGCCTATGCCAATGCCTGCGCGCCCGTGGGCGCGGTGTTCGCCGTCATGACCAAGGTCGGCATCTATGCCCTGCTGCGCATAGGCTCCCTGCTGCTGCCCACGGGCGCTCCGGCCGCCTTCGGCGGCGAATGGATGTTTCCACTGGGCATGGCCACCCTGATATTCGGCACCGTGGGCATCCTGGCCGCGCCGCAGGCCGAGCGCCAGGCCGGCTACTGCATCATCATGTCCTCCGGAACGCTGCTGGCGGCCCTGGGCATGCCCGGCGTCGTGCTGACCGGCCCCGCCCTGTTCTACCTGATCAGCTCCGTGCTGGCGCTGGGCGCCTTGTTCATGCTGCTGGAAATGGTGGAGCGCACCCAGACCTTCGGCGCCGACCTGCTGGCGGTCAGCCTGGAAGCCTTCGATCTCGAAGATCCCGAATCGGCGGACCGGTCCGACGACGTGGTGGGGGTGGCCATTCCGGCCGCCATGGCCTTCCTGGGCATGTCCTTCATCGCCTGCGCATTGCTCATCACCGGCCTGCCGCCGCTTTCGGGCTTCGTCGCCAAGTTCTCCCTGCTGTCGGCGGCGCTGCAGACCTCCAGCACCGATACACCGTCGGTGGCGGCCTGGTCTCTGGTGGCCGCCGTGCTGCTTTCGGGACTGGCGGGCATCATTGCGCTGGGCCGCACCGGCATACGCCTGTTCTGGAGCTCCGAGGAAACCATCACGCCACGGCTGCGCGTGAACGAAGCCGCGCCCGTGGGCGTGCTGATCCTGACCTGCGTCGCCCTGGCTTTCTGGGCCGGCCCCGTCATGCATTACATGGGGCAAACCGCAAGCTACCTCGACCGCCCTTCCTCGTACATCAATGCCGTGCTGACGCAAAGCTCCAGCCGCGCGGTCGAACCGGGAGCCCCCCAATGAAGCGCTATCTGGCCCCTTTCGTCATGCCGTTGGTGTTACTGATACTGTGGCTGCTGCTGAACGATACGCTGTCCGCGGGCAACATCGCGCTGGGGATCCTGCTGGCCGCCCTGCTGGGCTGGGCGCTGGCCGCCTCCAGATTGCGCCCCTTGCGATCCATTCCCAAGCATCCGCTGACCATCCTGCGGCTCATCGGGCATGTGGCCCTCGACATCACCAGGTCGAACATTGCCGTGGCGCGGCTGATCTGGCTGGGGCGGCGCGCCGGCGCCACACCGGGATTCCTGAAGATCCCGCTGCGCATACGCGACCCGCACGGCCTGGCGGCCCTGGCCTGCATCGTCACCTACACCCCCGGAACCGTGTGGTCGGATTATTCCGAGGCTGACGACCTGCTGACCTTGCACGTGCTCGACCTGAAGGACGAAGCCGAATGGTTCCACACCATACAACAACGCTATGAACGCCCCCTGATGGAGATTTTCGAATGAACAGCCTTGTCTATTGGGCCGCCACGTTCGCGCTCGGATGCTTCGTGGTAAGCCTGGCCTTCGCCGCCCTGCGCCTGCTGCGCGGGCCCGCCTCCACCGACCGCGTGCTGGCGCTGGACACCATGTACATCAACGGCATGCTGATCCTGCTGGTGCTGGGGCTGCAGTTCGGTTCGACGCTGTATTTCGACATCGCCCTGCTCATCAGCCTGTTCGGCTTCGTCGGATCGGTCGCCATGGCCAAGTTCCTGCTGCGCGGCGAGGTCATCGAGCCATGATCGACGCCTTGCCCGCCTGGGTCGCCATCCCCGTCGCCCTTCTGTTGGTAGCCAGCGGCTTCCTTACCCTGACCGGCTCGCTGGGCCTGCTGCGCCTGCCCACCTTCTACACCCGCATTCACGCGCCCACCCTGGGCAACACCCTGGGCGTGTTCGGCGTGCTGCTGGCGTCCATCCTGGTGTCCTCCACGGTGGAAGAACGCTATGTGGTGCATCAAATCCTCATCACCGTCTTCCTGGTGATCACCTCGCCCGTGACGGCCATGCTGCTGATGCGCGCCGCCATCAAGCGCCAGAAGCCCTCCGCAGCGGCGGTGCAGGCCCCGCAAGAAGACGCCGGCGCGGCCGCGGCGCCTCGAGCGGAAGATCGCAAGCCCGACGCGCCCCAGGGCTAGCGGGCCGGGAACGGGCGCAGGCCCCGCAAGGCGGGAAACGTTCACTTACACCGCCCCTTGCCAGCCCTTATATACTTCCTTTACAGGCTCCGCCGTCCAGGCGGATCCATGTTCCAAAGAAAAGGAGTATGTATATGATGCTTACTCGATCGACATCTGTTCCCCGCCTTTTGGCGTCCGCAAGCCTTGCCGGCATGTGCCTGGCCGCAACGATGGCCATGGCTGCAGGCACCGGAACCAACGCGGATATCGAAGCCCGCTACAAGCTGGACGTCGAGCGCTGCAACATGGGGCAAACCAATCAGGACAAGGCCACCTGCCTGCGGGAAGCCGGCGCGGCGCGCGACGAATCGCGCCGCAACCGCCTGACCAACGCCAACGAATCCTATCAGCAGAACCAGGTATCCCGATGCCAGGCCTTGCCGGTGGCCGAGCGCCAGGACTGCATGCTGCAGATGTCCGGCCAGGACACCAGGGTGGAAGGCAGCGTGGGCGCCGGCGGCGTCCTGCGGGAAACGACCATCACGATCCCGGGTACGCCCGTACCCGCCACAACGCCAGCCGCCCCGCCAGTAACTCCGGCCCCCGGCCTGACTCCCAATCCGCCGGCCACCGTGCCGGCTCCGTCCCTGGCGCCCACGGCGCCCGCCGCGCCGGGCACCACCGTTACGCCGGTTCCCGGCACCACGCAATAACACGGTCCGCTTCATCCCTTCGCGCCGCCGGCCTCATGGCCGGCGCGCGGCCTGCCACGTTCTACAGTTCCATCTGCATGCCCATTTCAACCACGCGGTTGGGCGGTATGCGATAAAAACGCGTGCTGCGGCTGGCATTGCGGGCCATGAAGGCAAACAGGCGCCTGCGCCAGGCTTGGTGAAACGGCAGCTTGCGCACCACGATCACGGTCTGGCGGGACAGGAAATAAGATGTCTGCATCGGGTCCAGATTGATTTCCGGATGCGCCGTAGCGATCTGCTCCAGCGCTTGCGGAACGTTGGGCTCCTGCTTGAACCCCCAGCGCGCAACCGCCTGCCAACTGGTCCGGCTCATTCGTTCCAGCTGTAAGCGCTCTGAAAACGGGACGTAGGGCACATCGGCGCTTTCGACGGTCAGGAACACAGCCTGCTCGTGCAGCACCTTGTTGTGCTTCAGATTGTGCAGCAAGGCGGGCGGCACGGTATTGACGATCATGCTCATGAACACCGCGGTGCCCGGTACACGCGTGGGCGGATAGTCCTCCAGGGACTCCATGAAAGACTTGAGCGGCTGATGGTCGCCCGCCAGCTTCGCATGCATGGCTTCGCGGCCCTGCTTCCAGGTGACCATCAGCGTCAGCAAGGCCCCGCCCACCAGCAGGGGCACCCACCCGCCGTCGAACAGCTTCAGGGCGTTCGAGGAGAACAGCAGGACGTCCATCAGCAAAAAGCCGCTGACCAGCCCCAGCCAGGCCAGGCGCCGCGGACCTGTGGTCTCGCCCGGCAGGACCGCAAAGGCCAGCAGGGATGTCATCAGCATGGTTCCCGTCACGGCGAAGCCGTAGGCGTGGGCCAATCCATCGGAGGAACCGAAGGACAGCACCAGAATCAGCACGGCCATGAAAAGAAGCAGGTTCACGCGCGGCAGGTAGATCTGGCCCTCTTCCTGCGCCGACGTATGCAAAATGACCATGCGGGGCCAGAACCCCAGTTGCACGGCCTGGCGGGTCACCGAAAACGCGCCCGAAATCACCGACTGCGAGGCGATGATGGTGGCCACGGTGGCCAGGCCGACCAGCGGCGCCAGCCCCCAGGCCGGCGCCATCAGGAAGAAGGGATTCTTGACCGCCGAGGGGTCGGCCAGCAGCAGCGCCCCCTGCCCGAAATAACACAGGACCAGCGCCGGCAGCACCGCGCCGAACCAGGCGCGCCGTATGGCCTTGCGGCCGAAATGCCCCATATCGGCATACAGTGTTTCCGCGCCGGTCAGCGCCAGCACGATGGCGCCGAGCAGCAAGAAAGTCTCCCATGGCGCGGCTCCGATGAACGCCCAGGCCCACCGTGGATCCAGCGCCTGCAGCACGGAAGGCTCGAGCACGATGCGCCATGCGCCCAGCACGCCCAGTGTGGCGAACCAGGCCAGCATGATGGGGCCGAAAAGCTTCCCCATTGCGCCCGTGCCGCGCGACTGCACCGCGAACAATACGCCCAGCACCGCCACGGCGATGGGCACCACCCAATCGTCGAAGCGATGCGACACAATGCTGATCCCCTCGATCGCCGAAAGGACCGATATGGCCGGCGTGATCATGCTGTCGCCGTAGAACAGGCAGGCGCCGATCAGGCCCAGGAACATCAGGCGCCAGCGCGTCTTGCCCGATTTGCCGCGCAGGGCCAGTTCCATCAACGCCAGGGTGCCGCCCTCGCCCCGGTTGTCCGCCTTGAGGATGATGGTCACGTACTTCAGCGACACGACGATCATCAGCATCCAGAACAGCAGGGAAAGCAGGCCCAGGATGTCCGCGGCGCCCTGCGAGGGCATGCGCGAAAGCGCGGCGCGCACCGTATACAGGGGGCTGGTGCCGATATCCCCGTAGACCACGCCCAGCGCGCCCAGCCAAAGGCCCGCATGCGACGAGGAATGCGAAGAGGATAGTTCCTGGTGCTCGGCCTTCATTCCTGTCTGCTTAGTTTGGCGCCTATGCGCGGCCCCGGAAAAACCACGGTGATGCGGGTACCCGGAAAATCCGGACGGCTGGAAAGGTTCCACCAGGCTCCGTGCGCCCGCGCGATCTCGCGTACGATGGCCAGCCCCAGCCCCGACCCCTCGGCGCTGGCACGCGGCGAGCGGTAAAAGGCCTCGAATACGCGTTCGCTGTCCTCGGGATCGATGCCCGGGCCATTGTCCTCGATGGAGAGCGATGGCGGATTGGCCGCCACCTGCAGCTTGATGGTCGTGGCGCCCACGCCGTATCGAAGCGCATTGTCGATCAGATTGCTCAGCAGCTCTTCGAGCAGCAGGGAATCCACGTCGACCCATACCGGCTCGTCCGGCGCGATGAGCTGTATTTCGATATGGCGGCTGCGGGCCGCGGGTATCCATTCCGCCCCGCTCACGCGCGCCCATTCGCACAGGTCCACGCGCATGAAGCTGTCCTGCGGCCGGGTCGATGAATCGGCGCGCGCCAGCACCAGCAACTGCTGGCCCAGGCGTATCATGCGGTCGGTGACCGACTTGATCCGCTCCGCGCGCTCCCTCACATCGTCGGGCAGCGGACGCGTCAGCATCAGCTCCAGCTCCAGCTTCAGGCCCGTCAGGGGCGTGCGTATCTGGTGCGCCGCATGCCCGATGAAACGCTTCTGGGCCTGCATGGAATCGTCCAGGCGCAAAAGCAGGTCATTGAAATGAGTGACCAGGGGGGCGACTTCGGTCGGCAGGCCCGCCATGTCCAGCGGCTGCAAGTCTTCGATGCTGCGCTGGCTGATCTCCTGTGAGAGGCGGTTGATCGAAGCCAGCCCCGAGCGGACGCCCGAGATCAGCACCCACGCGAATACGGATACCAGCAGGACCTGGCTGATCACCATCGTCCAGAAGATATCGCGCAGCAGCCACGTTTCCATGGTCATCTTGCGCGTCATGACCCAGGTGGCGCTCAGGTCCAGGACGACCAGCACGACCACGGCCGGAAACAGGCGCAGAACCAGGTGGCGGGCCAAGGAGCCCGACGGCAGCCATGCCGTCCAGAATCTACGCAGCACTTTCCACGTCTAGGAGATAGCCGAAGCCGCGCACCGTTTGTATCCCCGCGCCGGTGCCCTCGAGCCGCTTGCGCAGGCGGTAGACATAGACTTCGACCGCATTCTCGCTGAAGTCGGCATCCCATGCCGAAAGCGAATTGACGATCTGGCGCTTGGTGACCACGCGGCCGGCCCGGGCCATGAGCATTTCCAGTACGGAAAGCTCGCGCACGGACAGCGACAGGCGTTCGCCGTTGACGCGCACCTCGCGGCCGACGGAGTCGAACAGCAATGGTCCGGCTTCGATGAAGGGCTGGGCCTGGCCGGCACGGCGGCGGCCGAAGGCGCGCACGCGCGCGGCCAGCTCGGCCAGTTCGAACGGCTTGGTCACGTAATCGTCGGCGCCGGCGTCCAGCCCCGCCACACGGTCTTCCACGCCGTCGCGCGCCGTCAGGATAAGGACTGGAACCTGCTCGTTTCCGGCGCGCAGCTTGCGCAGGATCTCAAGGCCGCTTTGCCCCGGCAGATTCAGATCGAGCAGCAGCAGATCGTAGCTTTGCCCGGCGATGGCGCCCAATGCCTTGTCGCCATCGGCAAGCCAGTCGACCGCATACCCCTGCTCGACCAGGAATTCCTGCAGGGCGTGCCCAAGAGTAGTGTCGTCTTCGATAACTAGAACTCGCATGGTGTGATTCTATATCGAAGCGGGCCTGATTGTTATGATCGGGCGCCATATTGGACACCGCGGTTACAACCCTGACGACGGGCTGATTTCAATGGGGCGGGCCTTGCCTCGCCCCGTCGGATCACTGGGACGGCGCCTCGGCGGATTGCGGCGCGCTGCCCGGCGCCGCATCCCCCGCCGGAGCGGGAGCGGTATCGGATCCCGGGCGCGTGATGAAGCCCAGACGCTTCAGGCCGGCGGCCTTGGCGCTGCTCATGACCTGGGCCAGGACTTCGTAACGCGTGTTCAGATCGGCCCGGATACGCAGTTCGGGCTGCGGATCGAGCGCCGATTCGGCCGCGAACTTCTGCGTCAGTTGCTCGGCGTTGACCGCCACCTCGTTCCAGTACATCTGCCCCTGCGCGTCCACGGCCAGGTCGATGACCTTGGGCTCCTGATCGACAGGCTGGGCGCTGGCCTGCGGCACATTGATCTTGATCGAATGGCTGAGCAGTGGCGCGGTGATGATGAAGATCACCAGCAAGACCAGCATCACGTCGATCAGGGGCACCATGTTGATCTCGGAGACCGTATGGCTGACCCCTTTATTGTTGTCGAAGCTGCCGAAAGCCATTATTCACCTTTAGCCTTGGCGGCGGCGAGCGTCACGCGGCGCACCTTGCCGGTCGATTCGTACGCCTGCTGGCCGGTTGAAAGGAAAGTATATAAATCGTGGGCGAAGGCATCCAGGCGGGCGAGGTAAACCCGGTTGCCGCGCACGAAGCCGTTATACGCCAACACGGCGGGTATGGCCACGGCCAGCCCCAGGCCGGTCATGATGAGCGCTTCGCCCACCGGGCCGGCGATGCGATTGACCGTGACGCCGTCCGACAGCGCGATGCCGATCAGCGCATGGTACACGCCCCAGACCGTGCCGAACAGGCCCACGAAAGGCGCTGTGGAGCCGATGGAGGCCAGCACCGTCAGGCCGTTTTCCAGGCGCGCTGTTTCCTCGTCGATGACCTTGCGGATGGTACGCGTCACGAAGGCGCCGGTAGAGCCCTTTTCCTCCAGCTTCAGCGCGCCATACTTGGCATGATGGTTACTGGCATGGATGGCGTGGCTGGCCACATGCGCGAAAGGTTCGTTCGCGCCATGCGTGGCAATTTCATTCTCGACCTGTTCCAGCGAGCTGGCCGCCCAGAACTCGTTCAGGAACTTCTTCGAGCGGCTGCTGATGCGCCAGTTGATGAAGCACTTGACGAAAATCAGGTACCAGCTGATCAGCGACATCAGCACCAGGATGCCGAACAGCGATTTTCCGACGATGTCGCTTTGCGAAATGAAATGCAGCATGCCCCCGCCCTGGGCGACATCGACGGCGGACGTGGCGGCGGCAAGCCCCGGCGCCGCCACGTCGGCCGCCGCCGCTGCGGCGGTCGCGCCGGACTGCACAGCGGGAGCGGCCTCGCCAAGCTGTGCCAGCACATGCATTGCGCTATTAACTAGATCGAACATTCATTGCGTCCTATAAAACGAAATCAAAAGGGATGTCGGCCATGGCCTGGTATGCAATGCCGTTTTCTGTGTAAGGCTTGAAGCGCGCGGATCGGGCTGCCTTCACCGCCGCCTCGTCCAGCCGCTCGTAACCCGACGACGAACGCACCGTTACATTCACCACACTTCCCTGGGGGGAAATCAATACACGCACCACGACACGTCCCTGCTCGCCGCGCCTCTCGGAAATCCGCGGATAAACAGGGCTGGGCCGCTTGCCCAGATAGTCGACCTTGCCGATCAGGCGCGGCCGATCCGGATCCACGGGCGCGGGCGGCGCCTTGGGCACGGCCGGAGCGGCTGCCCTGCCCTCGGGCGCCGCCGGAGGCTGTACAGGCTCGGGCTTGACCACCGGCTTCGGTTTGGGTTTGGGCTTCGGCTTGGGTTTAGGCTTGGGCTCTGGTTTCGGTTCCGGCTTGGGCTCCGGAGGAGGCTCCGGGGTAATGCTTTCCGGCTCGGGCTCTTCGACGACCGGTTCGGGCTCGGGCTCCGGTTCAGGCTCGACCAGGGGCTCGGGCTCGGGTATGACCTCGGGTTCAGGCTCCGGCTCCGGTTCAGGCGGCGGCTCGGGCACAGGTTCCGGTATGACCTCTTCAACGGGCTCGACGGCTGGAGCCGCCTCGACAATCTCATCGGCAATCTCGACGAAACGCACCTCAACCGTTTCAGGCATGTCGATTTCAGGCTTGGCGGGAGGAGTGGTCAATATCGCACCCAATACTGCAAGATGCAGGCCCACTGCGGCAGTAGCCCCCACCGCCTTGATCAAGGCGGGGCGAAGTTTCGGTTGAACACGAGAACGCGGCATGAATCCAGCAATCAAAAAAGTTGTACAGCGTCAGTATCGTGCACAAACGGCTGTTTCTCAGACAAGGCTAGGATATTAACAATAATGCGAACTATTCGCAATAAACATTGCAACCATGCCATGAAAAAACTGATCGGAACGCCGGACAAATAAAAAGCCGCTTAAGACTTTAAGCGGCTTTTCGATCTGCAGTTTTAGTGGTGGGTGCTGACGGGTTCGAACCGCCGACCTACGCCTTGTAAGGGCGCCGCTCTACCAGCTGAGCTAAGCACCCATTTTTCGGGCTGGCAATTTTCATTGCCTGCAACCCTGGGGCCACTACACTTGCTGCAAAACGCGATAAGACAAAAATTATATCCCAGCGCGTCTTGCGTTGCAACAAAGACTGTCTTAGTTGACGGCGTCTTTCAGTGCCTTGCCCGGACGGAACTTGGGCACGCGTGCTTTCTTGATCTTGATGGCTTCGCCCGTGCGGGGGTTGCGGCCGGTGCGCGCAGCGCGCTCGGATACGGCGAACGTTCCAAAGCCCACCAAGGTTACCGAGCCTTTCTTTTTTAGTGTAGTTTTGACGGCGCCGATAAAGGCTTCGAGTGCGCGGCCGGCATCGGCCTTGGACAAATCGGCTTTGGTGGAAATGTGTTCGATAAGCTCTGTTTTGTTCATTAAGGATTACCCCTAAAAATTATTGTAGCCAAGCGTCGTCTGAAAGACTGGCTTGGCGCTTGATGAAAATATACGAGGCACGGTGATCGGCGCTGGTCGTATTACCCGCATAGGACTATGCGGCGCAACCATGTGGCGTATTCAAAACAATACACGCACGCGGCTGGCTAACGCGTATTAAGCCTTTGAACGCCAGGCCTGTCAAGCAAAAAAGCTCTCAAAACCCGCATAGTTACTCACTTTTTACCTGCACAGGCCAACATGATGGAAATTTACAATGCTTTTTTGAAAGGCATTTCGGCCCAGCCATATTTATGGTAAAACCGCCGGCCGCTACCCGGCTATTCCAGGGCCTGCTCAAAATCGCCGATCAGGTCTTCGGCGTCTTCGATGCCTATCGAGACGCGCAGGAAGTTGTCGGAAATCCCCATCAGGGCGCGGCGCTCGGGACCCATCTCGTAATAGATGGTATGCGCCATCGGCAGGACCAGCGTGCGGTTGTCGCCCAGGTGCGTAGCCAGGGCCAGCACCTTGAGGCGATTCAGGAAATCGAACACGTCGATCTCATCGATCAGCTCTATGCCCATCAGCCCGCCGTAGCGCTTGCCGAACAACTGCGTGGCGCGCGCATGCTGCTCATGGCCGGGCAAGCCGGGGTAATGGACCTTGGCCACCTTGGGATGAGCGCTCAAGGCCTGCGCCAGCGCCAGCGCATTCGCGCATATCTTGTCCATCCGCAATGAAAGCGTTTCGGCGCCGGCCGCCAGGCGGTGCGCCGCCTCGGACGACAGCGTGCCGCCCATGTCGCGCAACCCCTTCTTCTTTATCTGCGTCAATCCCCATGTGGTCGGCTTGCCCTTGCGGTAGGGTTCGGCGATATTGGCATAGCCCGACCAGTCATACAGACCGGTGCTGGTCACGGCGCCCCCCAAGGCATTGCCGTGTCCGCCTATGTGCTTGGACAAGGAATTGACGACCAGCGCAGCGCCCACGCTTTTGCCCGTGCAAAGCAAAGGCGTGACCAGGGTATGGTCGACGACATACACCAGGTTTTCCTTGCGGCACCAATCGCCGATGGCCTTCAGGTCGGCAATCTGGGTGCCCGGATTGGCCAGCGATTCGGTGAACACCATCTTGGTTTCGGGGCGCAAGGCGGCCACGACGTTGCGCGCATCCGTTGCGTCGACCATCGTTACCTGCACGCCCAGGTCGGCCAGCGTACCGAGCAGGCTGTTGGTATTGCCGAAAATGTGCTGGCTGCTGATCAGGTGGTCGCCGGCCTTGAGCAAGGTAAAGAAGGTGGCTGCCAGCGCCGCCATGCCCGTGGCGAAACTGACCGTGCCTTCACCCTCTTCCATTTGAGTGATCTTCGATTCCAATGCGGCGGTGGTCGGCGTGCCCTGCCGCGCATACGTGAAACCCGCCTTGCCCTGGAACACCGCCGCCAGCTCGCGCGAATCGGCGAATGCGTATTCGGACGAGGGATGCATGGGCTTGTGGATGGCGCCGTGCTCCACCGCGGAGCGGCGGTCGGAATGGACGATGGTGGTGGTAAAACCGTTATTAGCCATGGTGTCGGGACAACGATGATTTGAGTGAAAGAAAAAGGGAGAAGCGCAAAGGCAGGCATTGGCCGCGGAGGCCGGCAAGCATGCCCTTGCCGGCTCTATGGCTGCCGTTGACGCACCGCCTCGTACAGGCACACTGCGCTGGCGACGCTGACGTTCAGGCTTTCTACCGAACCCCGCATGGGAATGGCCACCAGTTCGTCGCATGTCTCTCGGGTGAGGCGGCGCATCCCCTCGCCTTCCGCGCCCATGACCCACGCCATGGCGCGCCGCGCATCCACCTGGTGCATGCTCGCGCCGGCCTGGTCATCGGTGCCCACCAGCCAGACGTCGCGTTCCTTCAGCTGGCGCATGGCACGCGCAAGATTCGTAACCATGATATACGGCACTGTTTCGGCGGCGCCGCAGGCCACCCTCTGCACGGTGCTGTTCAGCCCCACCGCCCTGTCGCGGGGGGCAATGACCGCATGCACGCCGGCGGCGTCGGCTGTGCGCAGGCAGGCGCCCAGGTTGTGCGGATCGGTCACGCCGTCGAGAATGAGCAATAGCGCCGGCTCGGCCCTGTCTTCAAGCACGTCCAGCACTTCATTCACGTCGACCGCGAGTTCGCGCGCCTGGGCCAGCGCCACCACGCCCTGATGGCGCGTGCCGCGCGCCAGGCCGTCCAGCCGGTCGACGGACACGGGATGAACGCGGATCCCGGCGGCCTGCGCCTGCTCGATCAAGGCCTGCATGCGCTTGTCGCGCCGCGATGCCTCGGCATAGAGTTCCTTGATGGAGTCCGGCGCATAGCGCAGGCGGGCAACCACCGCATGGAAGCCGGCGAGGACCTGATGAGACGACATGATTTTCCTTAGAGTTGGGTAGCCGGGCGCGGTTCGGCATACGCGCCCGATGCAGGGATTTTAACCCCGGCCGTCAGCGACGGCCGCGCCCCGACTTCTTGGGTGTCTCGGACTTGGCGCCGCGCTTGGCGGCGGCCCTGCGCTGGCGCGAGGTCGTGCCCTTCAAGGCGGCCGGCTTGGCCGGGGCCGCGCGCTTGACCTTGCGTTCGGTGGTGGCCTCGGGCTCGATGGAAGCCTTGAGCGCCTTGAATCCGGTGCCTTTTACCAGGCGGAATTCGATGCGGCGCGCCTCGAGGTCGACGCGGGAAACCTGCACCTGCACCGCATCGGTGAGGCGATAGCGGATGCCGGTGCGTTCGCCGCGCAGTTCGTTCATGGCCTCGTTGTACTGGAAGTAATCGGAGCCCAGCTCGGACACGTGCACCATGCCTTCCACGAACAGGGTATCGAGCGTAATGAATATGCCGAACGTGGCCACGCCGGTGACCCGCCCGCTGAATACCTCGCCCACGTGTTCCTTGACGAACCAGCATTTCAGCCATGCCTCGACATCGCGCGAGGCATCGTCGGCGCGGCGTTCGCGCGCCGAGAGCAGCAGGCCCAGTTTTTCCCATACCGCGTGTTCGCGCTCGTTCTTGGGCAAGGCCGCGACGCCGCTGACATCGGCCAGGGCGGGCAGATAGCGCTTGCCGAGCAGGACGCCCTTTATGACGCGATGCGTCAGCAGATCGGGGTAGCGGCGTATGGGCGAGGTGAAGTGCGCGTAGTGTTCGTAGGACAAGCCAAAATGGCCGACCTGTTCGGGGCTGTAGATGGCCTGCTGCAAGGACCGCAGGCACATGGTCTGGATGATCTCGAAATCGGGCCGGTTCCGCGCCGCCTTGATCAGGCGCGCATAATCGGTGGTCGACGGATCGTCGCCGCCGTCCAGCGTCAGGCCCAGATTGCGCAGGTAGTCGCGCAGGGACTTGAGCTTCTCCGGCGTGGGCCCCTCGTGCACCCGGTAAAGCCCCAGGCGCTTGTTGCGCGTCATGAATTCGGCGGCGCAGGTGTTGGCGGCCAGCATGCATTCTTCGATCAGCTTGTGTGCATCGTTGCGGCTATAGGCCTCGATGCGCTCGATCTTGCCCAGGGGATTGCAGACGATGCGGGTCTCGACCGTGTCGAAATCGATGGCGCCGCGCTTCACGCGCGCTTCGGCAAACAGCTGGTAAAGCTCGTACAGATTCTGTATGTGCGGCAAAACGGCTTGCATGGACTGCGCGGCCGGACCCGTCGGCTGCTGCAGGGCGGCCCAGACATCGTTGTACGTGGTGCGCGCATGCGAATGGATGACCGCTTCGTAGAACTGGTAGGCGGTGATGCCGCCGGCCTTGGCGCCGCTGGCCGCAACGGCCATGTCGCAGATCAGGACCAGCCTGTCGGTGTCCGGATTCAGCGAGCAGATGCCGTTGGACAGCGCTTCGGGCAGCATGGGAATGACACGGCGCGGAAAATAAACGCTGGTGCCGCGATCGAGCGCATCTTCATCCAGGGCATCGCCCGGCTGAACATAGTGGCTGACGTCCGCGATGGCGACCAACAACCGCCAGCCGGGCTTCTTGCGCTTCTCGGTGCCCAGGTCGACCGGCATGCAGAATACGGCATCGTCGAAGTCGCGGGCATCCTCGCCGTCGATGGTCACGAAAGGCACATCGCGCAGGTCGACGCGCCCTTTCAGCTCGGCCGGCTTGACGGTGGACGGAACTTTGGCGGCCTGTTGCAGCGCGGCGTCGGAAAACTCGTGCGGCACATCGAACTTGCGCACCGCGATCTCGATCTCCATGCCCGGGTCGTCGATTTCGCCCAGGACCTCGACCACCCTGCCCAGGGGCTGCGTGTGGCGGGTCGGTTGCTGAACGATTTCCACGGTGACGACCTGTCCGTGCTCGGCGCCGGACGTATCCGATGCCTGGATGATGATGTCATGCTTGATGCGCTGGTCTTCGGGCACCACGATGAAGGCGCCGCGCTCTTTAAGAAAGCGCCCCACCAGCTTGTTCGTGCGCCGCTCGACCACCTCGACGATGGTGGCTTCGGGCTTGCCGCGGTACTCGCCGTCGGGCTTGGCCAGCACACGATCGCCGTGCAAGACCTTGAGCATCTCGCGCGGAGACAGGAACAGATCGGGGCCGCCGTCGTCGCGCAACAGAAAACCGAAGCCGTCGCGATGGCCCTGCACTTTCCCGGCGATGAAATCCAGCTTGCTATTCAACAACAACTGACCTTGCGGATTGAAAAAAATCTGCCCGTCGCGCTCCATGGCCTTCAGGCGGCGGTCGAACCCGACGGACAACGGCAGCGATGCCCCCAATGCCTTGGCCAGACCCTTGGGGTCGATGGGCGTTTCAGAAGAACGCAGGTGCTGCAGTATGACTTCCCGACTGGGCACGTCCGGATCGAAATCCGGGGGCAGCTCGTGCTGGCCAGCGGCGGCTTCTTTGTTGTTGGTGTCGTTTTTAGATCGTTTGATCAAAGGTGATTTCCATAAATTTAAAAAGTACGCTATACTTTGCGCCTCTTAAAGATGTGGCTAACGCAACAGCAGTACCGGTAAAGCGATAGCATACACTTTATGCCCAGGTGGCGGAATTGGTAGACGCGCATGGTTCAGGTCCATGTGCCGCAAGGTGTGGAGGTTCGAGTCCTCTCCTGGGCACCATCGCTAAATACAGAAAACCCAGCTAAGCGCACGTTTAGCTGGGTTTTTTGCTTTTGCAACGGGCTTTGCACGCGCCATCCCTGCCATGGCGCGGGCGGCGGCCCGCGCCATGGCCGCTTAAAATGCGACCTGCAGGCCCAGCGTTGCGCCGGCCGCCTTCCAGTTTTTTGCAAGCTCGCCGGACACGCCCAGGCTGAGGACCGTGCGCCTGGACATCTGGCCCGACAGGGACAGCCCCGCGGCCAGCCGGTCGCGCCCGATATCCCCGCTGCGCTGTTCGTACGAGACATTCAGCAGGCGTGCCCGCATCGTGGCATGGCGGTCGGCGAATTCATGCCCGACATTGGCCCATGCCGAGGCGCGCCAATCGACGGACCCGGCGCTGAACGGCACCGTGGCCGCCGCGCCCAGCGTCGCCGCCATCGACTGCAGGGTGCCGCCGCTGACGTCCAGCGCACTGGCCGCGCGCGAGCCGCTGTCGCTGAATCCCTGGTAATGATGAGCCATGTAGCGCATGCCGGCCGTCAGTTCGAATCGCGGCTCGTCCGCCTTGCCGCTGGCCCAGCCGAACGTGGCCGACGCCGCGACATTGCGCGTGTTCATGCCGCCGTTGTGGCTGGCCCCCGTCACGGCGACGTGGCGGGCCACTTTGCTGCGGCCCAGACCCGCGCCGAAGGTGCCCTGCATGAAATAACCGGAATCCAGGGCGTGGCTTGCATACACCATCAGTTGCGCATTGTCCGTGCGGCCGCTGCCCATGCCGCTTTTCACGTCGGGCCCGCCGTGCGCATAGCCCAGTGAATAGCCGACGGTGGTGCCCGAGTCCAGGCGCTGCTGCACGCCTCCGATCAAGCCCGCCAGCGTATCCGTCGTCTTGTAGCCGCCGTTGTCGGCCTTTTGCGACGACATCCGCCCTATGGCCGTCGCCCATGCCCGGCGCTCCGGATTGGAGGGCTCCGCCCCCGCCCGTGCCTCGAGACCGGCCATCGAGCGCGACGGCGGCATCAAGGCATCGCCGCGGCGTTGCGCGGCCAGGGCCAGTTCGGTCTGCTCCACCAGGAACTTGCTGTTCTCGAATCCAGCCTGGATCAATTGCGCATAGCCCACGCCGCCAAGCTGGTCCATGGCCACAGGCAGGTTCCCGGCCGTCTGGGGCGCCAGTCCGTCGTAAAGCTGTTTGATTCCGGCATCGGCCGCCCGCACGCCGGCCTGGGGCCGCGCCGCGTCCAGCGCCCTGCCCAGCTCGCGCCGGTTATGGTTGTCATCCACGCCCGCCGCGGCCAGGTTGCCGTAGGCCGACGGCGTTGCATACAGGGTGACGGACGTGCCGCCATAGACCGTATCGAAACGCGTGCCCGCCGGAAGGCCGCCAACCGGCTGCTCCAGCGCCGCATAGCTGCCCTTGACGCCTCCGGCGGCGGACACCACCTGGAAACCCTGGCCAAGCGAAGGCGTGAACGTATTGTTGGCCGAGCCCGTGATGCCCCGCAGAATCGGAGCGATGGTTCCGCCCGCCGTATAGGCTCCCGATACCAGAACGCGGTCATGGCTGCCCGCGCCGCTGGCGTTGCCCGGCCCGTCGATGTCCGCCTCGAACCGGGCGCCGACCGCCTGGCTCAAGTCGCCAATGACCGTCAGCGTTCCGGGCGATGCTCCCGGCGCCAGCACGCCGCCGGTCTGGAGCAGGCCGTCGGCCACCTTGATCGTGCCCGTGCCCGACAAGCGCCCGCCCTTCAGGTTCAGCGCGTCGCTGTCCAGCCCGCCGTCGACCCGCAATTCGCCCGCCAGCACATCCGTGTTCAGCACCGTGTACAGTTCCTGGCCGGCCAGCACATCCAGCCTGGCATCGGCATTATTGACGCTGACCGTATCCACGCTGGCGTTCTGGTCCACCTGCAAGTGCGTGGCGCTGTCCAGGGCAACGTTGTAATAGGTGCCGGTATTCCACAAGCCCGTCGCGCCGTCTACCGTGCCGGACTGGTTGCCCGGCACCTTGGCTCCGCTCCAGGCGGCGGCATCGCTCCAACGTAGTGGCACCCCCGGTGCCGAAGGGTTGACCCGGGCCGATTCGACGCCGCCATCGAGCAAAGCTGTCAAATTTCCCATGATCCAGTCCGAATAGAAAGGCACGAAGGTCCAATCGTCCGAAGAGCCGTACCCCGCATTGCCATATGCGCCGCCACCGCCCCGCATGACGGTGCCGATCTGCAACCAGCCGGAAGCCGTTTCAATAAAGAGCGGTCCGCCGCTGTCGCCGCCCTCGGGCTCGCCCTGGTTAACCGGCACCGGACTATCAAGGTGATACTGGTTGTACTCGTCGGGCCGAGCGGGATCCCGGAACTCTGCAACAATGATGTCCCCTTCCGCCCGGACGCCTCCGATCCGCGTGACCGCAATGCGCCGCTTGGCATCGTCGTGGCCGTCCAGCACGGGAATGCCGCTGCCGCCCGCAGGCCTCCCGGGATTCGTTCCGGTTCCCGCCAGGCCATAGCCGACGATAGTGGCTAGCGTCTCTTTGTCGACCACATACCCCTTGGGAGCCAGTTGCACGAGATCCAGACCATGCACTGGGCGATCCAGCGAGATCAGGGCAATATCCCGATCGTCATCGGTGAAGTAGTCGCTGTGAAAGACGATGTCACGCACACGGCGATCGTAAGGACTGGACGCCGTGGCGGGCGTGGGGGAAAAGCGGACCTCCAGGCCCCCTATCCCCGAATGCATCGTCTCTGCATTGTCATTGGCAACGCAATGCGCTGCCGTCAATATCACCCGCGAATTGATCAAGGTGCCGGTACACCATTGCTCGGGCCCATGCCCTTGATAGTCGAGAAATATGGCCGCGACATTGGGCATGGTATCGCCGCTGTCGTAGTAATTGCCCAGGATGCCGCCGTAATAGGCGTCCAGGTAATCGTTGTTTATGTTCACAGCCTGGGCCGGAGATGCCGCAAGCCCGGCACAGGCCAGGGCGGTAAAAAGAGCACGGAGGGTAAAGCTGCGTTTTGTCATGGCGGCTGCTCATCGTTGAAATTGACGCACATTATGAAAGCAATACATTTGGAAACATATAGCCAGTAAGAGCTATGTGCAGCGCGCATATTTGGTGTATGATTCGCCCTCGTCGTGCCCAGGTGGCGGAATTGGTAGACGCGCATGGTTCAGGTCCATGTGCCGCAAGGTGTGGAGGTTCGAGTCCTCTCCTGGGCACCATAGGCTTTTACGGAAAGCCCTCGAGAAACCTCGTAATCCGCCGGATTACGAGGTTTTTTGTATTTACGGCGCCCTTCATGGAAACGGTCACCCAGCCAGCCCCAAACAAGCCTGCCATCAGCCGCCAGGAGCTGGCCCTGATTGCCATCACCATGATCTGGGGCGGCACCTTCCTGGCGGTCCAGCAGGCGCTCACCGTCAGCGGCCCCCTGTTTTTTGTGGGACTGCGATTCGCCTCGGCGGCGTTGCTGGCGGCGGTTTTTTCCCGCAAGGTCATGCGGGGACTGACACGCCGCGAGTTGTGGGCCGGCTCGGCCATCGGCGTCACCATTTTCTTCGGCTACGCACTCCAGACCTATGGATTGCAAACGATTTCGAGCAGCAAGTCCGCCTTCATCACCGCGCTGTACGTTCCGATTGTTCCCCTGCTTCAATGGGGCGTGCTGAAGCGCCGTCCGCAGGTCATGAGCTGGGTCGGCATTGCATTGGCCTTTACGGGATTGATCCTGCTGGCCGGCCCCCAGGCCGGCCAGGTGGCGTTCACCCTGGGGGAATTCCTGACGCTGATCGGCGCGCTGTCCATCGCCGCCGAAATCATCCTCATCGGCCATTTTGCAGGCTCCGTGGACAGCCGGCGGGTCACAGTCGTGCAGCTTGCCGTGACCGCCTTGATATCCTTTCTGCTGATGCCGGCAACCGGAGAGGCGCTGCCCGCCTTTTCCTGGCTGCTGCTTGGCCTGGCGGCGGGAATGGGCGTCGCCAGCGCCCTGATCCAGCTGACCATAAACTGGGCGCAAAAGTCGGTCGCGCCCACCCGGGCCACCGTCATCTATGCGGGCGAACCCGTATGGGCCGGCATCGTCGGGCGCATCGCGGGCGAACGCCTTCCCGGCCTGGCCCTGCTGGGTGGAGCCTTGATCGTGGTCAGCGTCATCGTCAGCGAGCTCAAGCCGCGCCGCAAGCCCCGAACAATCGGCCAGTAGGGCTTCCAGGCGCGGCTAACCGCCCTTCTCGTCCGCGAACTGACGGCTCATGGCATCGGCTTCCGCGAGTATCCAGTCTTCGAATGTCTGGATGCGGGCCGGCTTGGGGACGTCGGCGCGGTACGCCAGATAATAAGCACCCGGGGTGGCCACCCGCAAGCCGAAAGGCGCCACCAGGCGTCCGGAAGCAAGGTCGTCATTGACGAAGGCAAGCTGCGCCACCATCACGCCCAACTGGTCCGTGGCCGCCTGGTAGGCCAGCGCGGCATTCTCGAATTTCAGTCCGCTGTTGCCATCGATATGTCCGACATCCGCCGCCTCCAGCCAGGTCGGCCAGTCCATGGGGCGATTCATCGAGCACAGCAGTACATGGCCCGCCAGGTCGCCGGGTTCGGACAGCGCCGGCTCCCTGCCGAGCAGGCCGGGAGCGCAGACCGGCAGCAGGATTTCGCCAAACAGATAAAGATACCGCGTACCGGCCGAATCGCCGGGATGATGAGCTTCGGAATGGATGCTGACGTCCACGTCCTCCCGATCGAAATCGGCGCGCTGGTGCGAGGTGGTGATCTGGACGTCGATGCCCGGATGCAAGGCATGGAAGCGGGCGAGCCGCGGCACCAGCCAGCGTATCGCGAAGGTCGGCGGCAATTTGATGCGCAGCCGGTTTTCATCCGGACGCTGGCGCAGCTGCTGGCTGCCGTACTCGATCTGGTCCAGCGCATTCTTGATCGTGCGGAAATACACGGAGCCCTGGACGGTGAGCTCTATCCCATAGCGTCCGCGTTCGAACAGCTTGATCTTCAGCCAGTCCTCCAGCGCGCCGACGTGGCGGCTGACCGCGCCCTGGGTCACGCAAAGTTCCTGGGCGGCGCGGGTAAAACTGGTGTTGCGCGCGGAAGCTTCAAAAGCGCGCAAAGCATTCAAGGGAGGCAAACGACGCATAAGACAGCCCAGGCATGAGTTTTACTCATGCTTATTATGCCTTAATTGTGTTTGCCAGGGGTCTCCTTTTATTCAAGAATGGCCGGGCAGAACTATTACAAGACCCAAGGAGACTTCCATCATGAATAAGATACATACTTGGCTGGCCGGAATACTGCTAGCCTGCGGCACCTTCACTTGCGCCGTTCAGGCGCAAGACTACCCCGACCATGCCATCCGCATGTATGTGCCCTGGCCACCGGGCGGCGGCGTGGACACCATGGGCCGCATGCTGGCCGAACCCCTGGCCAAACGGCTGGGCCAGTCCATCGTGGTGGACAACAAGGCCGGCGCCGGCGGCAACATCGGCACGGCGATCGCCGCACGCAGCGAACCCGACGGCTACAACCTGTTGATGGGCTCGATCAGCCCCAATGCCGTCAACGTCCACCTCTATTCCAAGCTGGGCTTCGATCCCGTCAAGGATTTCGCGCCCATCATGTTCGTGTCGTCGGTGCCCAATATCCTGGTCGTTCCCACCGCATCGCCCTTCAAGAGCGTGCAGGACGTCGTGGACTACGCCAAGGCCAATCCCGGCAAGCTGAACTACGGATCGGGAGGGGTCGGATCCTCGCAGCACCTGGCCGCGGTGCAGTTCATGAGCACCGCGAAGATCGACATCGTTCACGTGCCCTACAAAGGCACGGCGCCGGCCGAAGCCGACCTGATGGCGGGCCAGATTTCACTGATGCTCGACACCACCACCTGTCTGCCGCTGATCGCCGGAGGCAAGCTCAGGGCCCTGGCCGTGGCATCAAAAAAGCGCAACCCCGCGCTGCCCGACGTCCCGACTTTTGACGAATTGGGCATGCCCATATATGCCTCGTCCTGGTATGGCCTGATGGCGCCCGCCGGCACGCCGCGCCCCATCATCGAGCGGCTCAACCGCGAAGCCAATGAAGTGCTCAAGTCCGACAAGAGAGTGCAGACCCTCATGGCCGACTATGGCGCGGAAGTGGGCGGCGGCACCCCCGAAGAGTTCGCCGCCTTCATGGCTTCCGAAACCAAGCGCTATGAAAACATCGTGAAGCTGTCGGGCGCCAAGCTGGACTGAACCCCCACCATACCGTAGACATCATGCAGACGACTCCTCCGCCCCGCAGCCTGTTCGAGAAGATCTGGGCGCGCCATGAAATACTGCGCCGTGAAGACGGCCAGAGCCTGCTGTATGTGGACCGCCACCTGGTCCAGGACGGCTCGGCGCCCGCCTTCGAAATGCTGCGCCAGCAAGGCTTGCCGCTGCGCGCCCCGCAGCGCGCGTTCGCGACGCCGGACCATTACGTGCCGACCGGCAGCCGCGACCTGGCCGATATCGCCGACCCGGAAAAACGGGCCATGGTCGATGCGCTGCGCCAGGACAGCACCGGTGCGGGCATCGAGTACTTCGGGCTGGACGACCCGCGCCAGGGCATCGTCCATGTCGTCGGGCCGGAGCAGGGCCTCAGCCTGCCCGGCTCGCTGATCGTCTGCGGCGACAGCCACACCTCCACCCACGGCGCACTGGGCGCCCTGGCTTTCGGAATCGGCGCTTCCGAGGTCGCCCACGTGCTGGCAACGCAATCGATCTGGCAGAACAAGCCCGCCACCTTGCGGGTAAGCATAGACGGGCGCCTTACCGACGGCGTCACGGCCAAAGACATCATCCTCGCGATCATCAGCCGCATCGGCGCCGCGGGGGCCACCGGCCACGTCATCGAGTATGCCGGCCCGGCCATCACGGCCCTGTCGATGGAAGGACGGCTGACCGTCTGCAATATGTCGATCGAGGCCGGCGCGCGCGCCGGCATGATCGCTCCGGACGAAACCACCTTCGCCTGGCTCAAGGGCCGCCCCTACGCCCCGCAGGGCGCCGATTGGGACGCCGCCGTGGCCGGCTGGCGCACCCTGCCCAGCGATCCCGGCGCCCGGTTCGACCGGGAAGTCGTCCTGCACGCCGATGAAATCGGCCCCATGGTCACCTGGGGCAACAGCCCCGAAGACGCCTTGCCCATCTCGGGGCGCGTGCCCGACCCCAGCGCCGCGCAAGATCCCCGGCGGCGCGACGCGATGGCGCGCACCCTGGCCTATATGGGCCTGAAGCCCGGCACTCCCCTGACGGATATCGCCGTCGACCGGGTCTTCATCGGCTCCTGTACCAACGGCCGCATCGAAGACCTGCGCAGCGCGGCCGCGGTGGCCGAGGGACGCCATGTCGCCAAGGGCGTCCAGGCCTGGGTCGTTCCAGGCTCGGGCCTGGTCAAGGCGCAGGCCGAGCGCGAAGGGCTGGACAAGATATTTCGCGAAGCCGGATTCGACTGGCGCCATGCCGGCTGCTCCATGTGCCTGGCCACCAATGGCGACCTGGTGGCGCCGCAACAGCGCTGCGCCTCGACGTCGAACCGCAACTTCGTCGGACGTCAGGGCCCGGGCGCGCGCACCCATCTGATGAGCCCCGCCATGGCGGCCGCCGCGGCGATCGCCGGCCATCTGGTCGACGTCCGGCAACTTCCAGCCAGGAGCTGACACATGGAACCCTTTCCCCATCTCGACGCCGCGATGCTGCCCGTTGCTCGCGCCAATGTGGATACCGACCAGGTCGTTCCCGCACGCTACCTGCAAAAGCCGCGCTCGGACGATTTCGGCCAGTTCCTGTTCCGCGATCTGCGCTTCGATAAAGAAGGCAGGGAGAATCCAGAGTTCGTGCTGAACCAGCAAGCCTACCGCCAGGCCCGCATCGTGGTCGCTCAAGAAAACTTCGGCTGCGGTTCATCGCGAGAGCATGCCGTATGGGCTTTGCACGACTATGGTTTTCGCGCCGTGATCGCGCCCAGCTTCGGCGACATCTTCTTCTCCAATGCGCTCAAGAACGGCCTGCTGCCGGTGGTGCTGCCCGCCCAGGCTGTCGCCCGGCTGCTGGAAATGGCGCAGGCCAAGCCCGGCACGCGCTTGCTGGTCGACCTTCCCGCACAGACCGTTACGGCCCCCGATGGCGCGATCCATAGCTTCGACATCGACGCGTTCTCAAAAAAATGCCTGGTCGAAGGCTTGAATGAAATCGACTACACCCTGCAAAACGCCGACCAGATTACCGCGTTCGAACAACGCTATCGCGCCGTGCATCCATAACGGCAGGCGCGGCAAACCATCCACCTGTTTATCATCAAGGAACATTCAATGAGAATCGCAGTCCTGCCAGGCGACGGCATAGGCAAAGAAGTGACAACCGAAGCCGTAAAGGTATTGCGCGCAGTCCTGGGCCGGGATACGGCGCTGGAACTGATCGAAGCCCCCATAGGCCAGGCGGGCATAGACGCCGCGGGCGACCCCCTGCCCGCCGAAACCGCCGAAATCGCCAGCGCCGCGGACGCCATCCTGTTCGGCGCGGCCGGCGTCCCGGGCGACGAAACCATCCCTTACGCCATGCGGCCCGGGGCGAGCCTGCTGCGCCTGCGCAAAAAGCTGGGGCTGTTCGCCAATTTCCGCCCTGCCTTCCTGTTTCCCGAACTGGCGGGGGCATCCAGCCTGAAGCCGGAAATCGTGGAGGGGCTGGATCTGATGATATTGCGCGAACTGACCGGCGACATCTACTTCGGCGAACCGCGCGGCATCCACACACTGCCCTCCGGAGAGCGCGAAGGCTATAACACCATGCGCTATTCGGAGTCCGAAGTCGAGCGCATCGCGCATGTCGCGTTCCAGACGGCGCGCAAGCGCCGCGGCAAGGTCTGCTCGGTGGACAAGGCCAATGTCCTGGAAACCGGGCAATTGTGGCGCGAGGTGGTCACGCGCGTATCCAATCAGTACCCGGACGTCGAACTGACGCATCTGTTCGTGGACGCCGCGGCGATGATGCTCATGCGGGCTCCCCGCCAGTTCGACGTCATGGTGACCGGCAATATCTTCGGCGACATCCTGTCGGACGCCGCCGCGATGCTGACCGGTTCCATCGGCATGCTGCCGTCCGCCTCGCTGGCGCTCGATCAAAAAGGCCTGTATGAGCCCGTGCACGGCACCGCGCCGGATATCGCCGGCCGCAACCTGGCCAATCCGATCGCCTCGATACTTTCCATGGGCATGATGCTGCGATACTCGCTCAACCAGCCCGACCAGGCCGACCGCGTCGAGCGCGCCGTGCGCAAGGTGCTGGCCGACGGCTACCGCACGGGCGACATCGCCCAGCCCGGATGCAGGCAGGTAGGGACGTCAGAAATGGGCGATGCGGTGGCCGCGGCCATAGCCGGCGGCGATTAGAGCAAGGGCTCAGGCGGTCAGGGCGCGCCGCATGGTTACGTGCTCGATGCCCGCATCCATATAGATGCTTCCCTCCGGCACGAAACCGTGTCGGGCGTAGAAATCCTGGGCATGCAGTTGCGCGGAAAGCACCACTTCCATGTAATGGCGGCGCCTGGCCTCTTCAACCAGGGCCGCCAGCAGCATCGAGCCGATTCCGGCCCCGCGGCAGCCCGCCCGGACCGCCATCCTGCCGATATGCGCATCGGGCAGCAAGCGGCCGGTTCCCAGCGCCCTGCCCCGCTCGTCATAAGCCACGGCATGCATGCAGTGTGGGTCATGGTCGTCCATTTCGAGTTCAGGGGGCACATGCTGCTCCACTACGAAGACCTCGTGCCGTATGGCCATGGCGTCGTGCCGACACGACACCCAATCGCCCACGACGATCTTGATTTTCTGACTCAATGGAATGCCCCCTTGTTTCAGCCGGCCAGCTTCAGGCCGATGATCCCCAGGATAATGAAGCCGACGCTGACCAATCGGGGAAGACTGGCTGAATCGCCGAACAGAACGATTCCCAATATAACCGTTCCCACGGCGCCTATCCCCACCCAAACGGCGTAGGCCGAGCCCACCGGCAACTGCTTCATGGCGATGCCCAGCATCACCACGCTGATCAGCATGGCCAGCAATGTGCCCGCGCTGGGCCAGAATCGGGTGAAACCTTCGGTGTACTTCAGGCCGATGGCCCAGCCCGTTTCGAAAAGGCCTGCAACAAGCAGGATCAGCCAGGACATGGATGTCGACATAGGATTCTCCGACAGGGGCCGTCCCCTTGCATGTTCGCTTTGGCAGTGCCCAAGCGGCAAGGTCGTCCTTGCTGTTGGAAGGCTAGGCATTTTACCATTGCGACATTGGAAGGGAGCAACACTCTGAAACAAAGGAAACGCATGGACCGCCTGCTGACACGCTACACCGCCTTTTACCTGGCCATACTGGGCACTCTGGTTTTTCTTGCCATGGGCATGGCGGCCAACGCCTGGTGGCTGCTGGCCGCCGCCCTGTTCGCCGCCCTGACCGCCGTGGGAATACTGGATCTGCGGCAAACCCGGCACGCCATCCGGCGCAATTACCCGGTAATCGGCAACCTGCGCTTTCTCTTCGAGTTCATACGCCCTGAAATGCGGCAATACTTCTTCGAGGACGACACGACCTCGCTGCCCTTCTCGCGCGTGGACCGTTCGCTGGTGTATCAGCGCGCCAAGCGCCAGATCGACAAGCGCCCCTTCGGCACACAAGGCGATGTCTATCGCACCGACTACGAATGGATCAACCATTCGATGGAACCCGCCCACCCCGAGACCAGCGACTTTCGCGTCATGGTCGGCGGGCCGGACTGCACGCAACCCTACAGCCTGTCGGCACTGAACATATCCGCCATGAGCTTCGGCGCCCTGTCGGCCAACGCCGTGCTGGCGCTGAACAAGGGCGCGGCGCTGGGCAACTTCGCCCACGACACCGGCGAAGGCGGCGTCAGCCGCTACCACCTGGAGCATCAGGGCGACCTGATCTGGAACATCGGATCGGGCTATTTCGGCTGCGGCGATGAAAAAGGAAACTTCTCCGAGGATATCTTTGCCGCCCGCGCCCGCCAGGACAGCATCAAGATGATAGAGATCAAGCTGTCGCAAGGCGCCAAGCCCGGCCACGGCGGCATACTGCCCGGTCCCAAAGTCACCCCCGAGATCGCCGAGGCGCGAGGCGTGCCCGTATGGCAGGACTGCAATTCACCCTCGAAGCACAGCGCCTTCACCACTCCCATCGAACTCATGCACTTCATCGCCCGCCTGCGTACGCTGTCGGGCGGCAAGCCGGTCGGATTCAAGCTTTGCATCGGCCACCCCTGGGAATGGTTCGCCATCGCCAAGGCCATGCTCAAGACCGGCATCACGCCCGACTTCATCGTGGTCGACGGCGCGGAAGGCGGCACCGGCGCGGCGCCGATCGAATTCGTCGACCACGTAGGCACACCGCTGCGCGAAGCATTGCGCCTGGTCCATAACACGCTGGTCGGTATCGGCCTGCGCGACCAGATCAAGCTGGGCGCATCAGGCAAGATCATCAGCGCCTTCGACATGGCGCGGGTCATGGCACTGGGCGCGGACTGGTGCAACAGCGCACGCGGCTTCATGTTCGCCATCGGCTGCATACAGGCGCAGGCCTGTCACACGGGCAAATGCCCCACCGGAGTCACTACCCAGGACCCCAAGCGCCAGGCCGCGCTGGTGGTGAGCGACAAGTCGCTGCGGGTCGCCAGCTTCCATGCAAATACCCTGAAGGCCCTGGCCGAGCTGTTGGGTGCGGCCGGCCTGCGGCATCCCGGCGAACTGCGCCCGCACCATATCGCCAAGCGTATTTCCAACGGCGAAGTACGGGTGCTGTCCGCCCTGTTTCCCGACCTGGAAAAAGGCGAACTGCTGGAAGGCAAGTTCCGGCTGACCATATTCCGTACAGGCTGGCCCATGGCCCAGGCCGAATCCTTCGCCCCCTTGTACAGCCTTAGCGCGGCCTTGTCGGGCAACACCAACAGCCCGCTGCCCGAAGACGCCAGCCAGACCCATAAGGCGCACAGCATTCCGACCTAGTGTTTTCCCGTACTTGCAATTGCCGTGTATCGGATTTATTGTGGAATCGCTGCCAGACGGCAGTCTAGCTACCCTCTCCGGTAGTTAATCCGACACTACCTTCAGTGTGGTGTTCACTGCCATACCGGCAGTAAGGCCCCGTCAAAAGGCGGGGCCTTTGATTTTCCGGACAAGCCTGCCGGATCCGCTGATTTTAGCCCTACACAAAGCCAAAAAATTATGCTAAAGTGTCGGACTTTGGCGCATTAGCTCAGCCGGTTAGAGCGACGGAATCATAATCCGCAGGTCCCCTGTTCGAATCAGGGATGCGCCACCAAGGAATATCAAGGGCTTAGCGATCACTCGCTAAGCCCTTTTCCGTTTCTTGAGCCCCTGTTTTTGCTTCGTGTCCGACTTGTGGGCTCTTCCCCATAATTGGGGGATCAGGGCATTTATCAAACTCGGTTAATTACACCATTCCAACCGCATTGAGCCAAGACTCTCGTGCGGTAATTCTCAAAATTCCTGAATCCATACGCTCTGCGTGAGAGCATCTCCATCTTCGTGTGGAAGCCTTCGGTGATTCCGTTAGACTTGATGAATCGTCACATGCGCACAATGGGCTCCAGCCACGATCGTAACGTAGCGGCCAGCGCCTTGGCCGGACTTTGCTCAAACTGGCGGATCAAGGCCAGGAATTTAGGCAACATCTGCTTGGCCCGCTTGGCCTTCAAGCTCTTCATGACCAGAAATCCATTCAGTTGCTGCTTGGCAAAGTAAAGCGCCTGCAGCACCGGCGACTGGGACAGGTACTCTTTCTTCCAGTAGCCCTAGCGTATCAGCTCATTGAACATGGCGCGGTGCGCGGGCGTTTTGCAGCGAAAAAGGCCAAGCTGGAATCCATGATGCACAATCTTAAGTATCCACTAGGATTGCTCCTGGCGTGATCGCAGTAAACTCGAAACAAAGAGAATTGTTCTGTTGCTGCCGGCACTGGATATCTTCGAAAACACGGAAAATACGTCTTCTAAGGCCATTTCAAATGCGTACTGACCACTTAATGCCTTTGGAAGGCGAATGACTGCACAACAAATCCAAATTTTTGTCAGCCAGGACGGCAATGCACAGTTGGAAGTGGCTGTGGACCAAGATACAGCCTGGCTTAGTCTTGATCAAATGGCTACTTTATTTGATCGTGATAAGTCAGTCATCTCACGCCATATTCGTAACGTGTTCAAAGATGAAGAATTGGAGCGGGGTTCAGTTGTTGCAAAAAATGCAACAACTGCGTCTGATGGAAAAACTTACCAGGTCGAATACTTCAATCTTGATGTCATCATCTCTGTAGGATATCGGGTAAAGTCACAGCGTGGTGTGCAATTTCGTCAGTGGGCCAACTTATAGCTAGATGCACCGTGAGCCGTGAATGTCATTGTCTAAAGAAGAATTTTGTTTAGGCCTATAAGTGCTGTTCTGCGTCCTGCCTTTGGTGCGGACTCAAGACCAGTGTTCAGCGCGTCTTGTATTACGTTTTCCTTACCATTTGGCAATGAAACGACCCTAGGCCACATGCTACCCAGGCTTGCACGAGCCTCATCCACGCATAGCTCAAGCAAGCGATCCTTACGGCCCAATGCGACGGCATGCCTTGCGGGGAAGGCCTGCTTCGCCAATCCATAACCGAAGACCCGGCACGATCTTGGCCATCGATGGCGCAAGCACACCTACATGATCGTTGTGTCACCACCATCTTGAGTCGATCTACGCGTGATGCTATGGTCGTCCAGAGCAGCACGGGAAGGAGAAGACGCAAGGAAAGCGCTTCCACCGATCTTCAAGGGCTCGCACTCTACCCTTATTTCGCATGGAAACGGATATGTGGCAATGCCTGATTATCGAGGACGATCGAGAAAATGCTCGTTATCTGGCCAATGGCCTGACGGAACTCGGGCACGCGGTCAGCGTTGCCGGGGACGGAGCAAGCGGCCTTGAAAACGCCATGAAGGATGCGTGGGACATTATCGTTCTGGACCGTATCCTGCCCAATCACGTCGATGGCCTTTCAATACTGTCCACGCTGCGAGCATTGGGAAGAAAAACGCCGGTCTTGGTGCTGAGTGCGCTGTCGGCCGTTGATGATAGGGTCGATGGCCTAAGAGCCGGCGGTGATGACTATTTGGTCAAGCCTTTTTCCTTCTCCGAACTGGTCGCCCGAATGAATGCGTTGATCAGGCGCATGCGGCCCGAGCTGGATACTCGGGAACTTCGGATTGCGGACCTGACGATCAATGTCACCACACAGAAAGCACAGCGTGCCGGCCGGCCGATAGCGCTGCAGCCACAAGAATTCCGTTTACTGGTGTACTTGATGCTTAACGCTCACAAAATCGTGACGCGCACCATGCTGCTTGAGATGATCTGGGGCTATAACTTTGACCCCCAGTCCAATGTCATTGATGTACAGGTCAGCAGGCTGCGCCGAAAAATTGATGCCCATTCGGCGACTCCATTGATTCATACGGTACGCGGCGCAGGGTACACCCTTTCAGACACACAGGGCGCCAATAATACTAACGCCGAAGAAGAATGACTCATTTTCTTAGGAGTCTGTGGAGTTCCATTTCCTTCCGCTTGACGCTGAATTATGGGTTGCTGGCGATCTTGACAACGTTGATATTGATCGTATTCATATACTTTCAAGTCATAGGCGCATTGCGCACCGAGTACACACGTCAAATAACCGCGACAGCACAACGCCTGACAGTGGCTTTCGAAGAGGGTGGCCGCGATGCACTTATATCGGCCATTGACCTGACACTTTCAGACCGAATCGACTCTGACCGCGAAATTTACTTGCTTCTTGATCAAGACGGCAGGAAGCTGGCTGGAAACCTGGATGAATCCCTGCAATTAAATTCAATATATACCGACGTATTCGAAGCCGAGGTTGTCCAGGGCGGCGTCGTGACGCGCGGCCATCTGAAAGTCCAGACCCTGGCCGGGGGAGAAACATTAGTCGTAGGGCATGACTCAAGCGAGATAAGCGACATCACCTCATTGATTGGGCAGGCAACGGCCGCCGCCATCCTTTTGGCTGTGCTCCTGGTACTCGTGGGAACATACCTGTTTAGAAAAGAACTCGCGTATCGGGTCAGCCACATTCGACGAACGACGCAGCAAATTGGCGCAGGCCAGCTCTCCAAACGCATTTCGGCGCCTGCAGGGGAAGACGAGTTCACCTTGCTTAATCGCGACATCAACGCAATGTTGGACAGAATCGAACTCTTGATGAAGAGCGCCAGGCACATCTCCGATACCATTGCACATAATCTCCGCACCCCCTTGACTCGCATCATGGGTGCATTGCGAGCGGCGCAACAGCCGGGCACGCCCGCGGCTGAAGTGCTAAAGGCCAATCAGCACGCAATAGAAGGCATCGAGCGCCTCAATGTGCTGTTTGAAAAGCTATTGCAGATCGCCGAGATGGAAGCCGGCATACAGCGTCGTTCGTTCAAGCCCTGCGAACTGGACGTCATCGTTACGGATGTGATGGAGATGTACGAGACCCTGGCGGAAGAAAAAGGTATTTCGCTATACCGCAAGAAGCTGGATAAGGTCACTCTTCATGGCGATGTGAATCTACTCGCTAGCGCGCTCGCCAATCTGGTCGACAATGCGGTCAAGTATGCCACCAGACGGGTTGTTATTGATGTAGCCAAGCACGGGCACGCCGCGTGCATTTCCATCCAGGACGACGGGCCTGGGCTGTCCGCCCCCGAATATGAGCACCTGGGCAAACACTTTTATCGATCGGATCCCTCTTCGGAAGGCCACGGTCTGGGTTTGACCAGTGTAAAAAGCATAGTCAGCCTGCACGGTGGAACACTCTCTTTCTCGGACGCCCAACCAGGGCTTCGAGCGCTCATATCACTGCCTTTAGACCCTAAGCGCGGGCGATAAACAAAGCGCCACCTATCGACGGCCAGCCGTCAAAATAAACGTGCGACCCCGCCACAAGAGCGCCTTCAACATGGCCAAAAAGTAAGATTATTGTTAGCCACGGCTTGTTCGCGCTTCTATATCCTTACCCCTTCAGTTGCCAATAGGTGGCGACCCATGTTCGCGCAAGGCGAGAGCAATAAAGACGGGGAGATAGATGTACAAGCAAAAATATTACTCTGCAGGATTCATGCTGCTTATCGGCGTGGCCACCGCATTGGGTAGTTGGGGTTACAACATGGGGACCATGGCCCGCATGGGACCCGGCTACTTTCCGCTGCTGCTGGGCGTCCTTTTGGCCTTCATTGGCATATTGATTGCAGTCACCCCCGATTCACCGGATGAAATACGCGCCGATGCTGAACACGAGCCGTTTGTCGTCGTGGCGCGGCGACGCCTCAGGCCGTGGGGCGCCGCGGTTGGCGGCGTACTTGCCTTCATTGTGGTGGGAAGATACGGCCTCGTTCCCGCAACATTTGCGCTGATATTCTGTTCGGCGTTAGGCGACCCGAAGAACTCTTTGAAAGCCAGTTTCTGGCTCGCAGCAGGAGTCGCCGCATTCGCAGTGGCCGCTTTTCATTATGGACTGCAGCTGCAGTTTCCGCTGTTTTCCTGGGGTTGAGGCCGAACCAGCATGATAGATAATCTTATATTGGGCTTTCAGACAGCCTTTTCCCTACACAACTTGATGTATGCCTTCGTGGGCGTTGTACTCGGCAACCTTATCGGAGTGCTGCCGGGGATAGGCGCATTGGCCGCGATATCGATGCTGTTGCCCATAACGTATGGGCTCGATCCAACAGGCGCATTATTGATGTTGGCGGGCCTGTACTATGGCACCAGCTTCGGTGGCGCGACGACCTCCATTCTGCTCAACCTGCCAGGCACGGCGTCACACGCCGTGGTGTGTGTTGACGGCAACCCGCTGGCACGTCAAGGAAAAGGGGGCCAGGCGATTTTCATGGCCATGTTTGCATCCTTCATGGGTGTATGTGTCGGAATCGTACTCATGATGTTCTTCAGCCCGATGCTGGTGAACGTGGCCTTTTTGTTCGGACCTTCCGAATATTTTGCACTGATGCTGATGGGCTTGCTGGCGGCGTCCACCCTGACCAGCGGCTCTCCTCTCAAGGGAATCGCATCAGTGGTGGTCGGGCTTATTTTCGGCGTAGTTGGCACAGATGTGAACAGCGGCGTTGCCCGCTTTGACTTCGGCATACCCGAACTGCAAGATGGAATAGCCCTGGTCGCCTTGGCGATGGGCTTGTTTGGGATCACGGATGTACTGGCGAACGCCGCCAACCTGGGAGAAGGCACCTTGCTGACCAAGGGAATCGGCGGGCAGTCCGTTCGGCCAGGAAAAGGGGAAATACGCAAAGCGATGCCATCCATTGCTCGTGGGTCCATCATTGGTTCCGCCCTGGGCATTCTACCGGGCGCGGGCGGCACCATGGCTTCATTCATGTCGTATGCCACAGAGAAGAAAATGGCCCGCGCCCCCGAACGCTTTGGTCGCGGCGCCATGGAAGGCGTATCCGGTCCGGAATCGGCCAATAGCTCTGCCGCAATCACCGCCTTTATCCCGACCCTTACCCTTGGTATTCCGGGCGATGCGGTGATGGCGCTGATGCTGGGCGCGCTGATGATCCACAACATTACACCGGGCCCCCAGTTGATGGCGGAGTACCCAGCCATGTTCTGGGGGCTGCTGGTCAGCTTCTGGCTGGGTAATTTGATGCTGATGGTGCTCAATATTCCTTTGATCGGCGTCTGGGTGAAGTTGCTGTCGGTGCCTTATCGCCTGATATACCCAACAGTGCTTTTCCTGATTGCCATCGGGGTCTATAGCACGAACAACAACTTGTTTGATGTCAGCGTTGTTCTCTTTATTGGCATATTTGGCTACCTGGCGGCATCGTTGGGCTTTCAGCCCGCGCCCTTGCTCATGGGGTTCATTCTTGGCCCCATGATGGAAGAGAACTTCCGGCGTGCACTATTACTGTCGCGAGGGGATGCGTTCACCTTTTTTGACCGACCCTTGAGCGGCAGCTTTATGGCCATAACCATGTTGATGCTGGCCACCGTCGCCTACAATCGCCTGCGCAAGCGCCCAGAACGATACGCGGTGCAAGAAGAACCGTCCAGCCTGTGAACGCTTATCGCGCATAAGCCCCGGCCCCCTGTTCGATCAGGGATGCCATCTGAATACAAGCCGGCCCCGGCACCGCAAGGTGCGGGGCCGGTTTGTGTTGGAGCCGGCAAGCACCGACGATTCCAGTGGTTTTTGGGGCCCATGACACGCGGATACAATAGGGGAAACTACGCCCCCATCCGCAGCACCCTAGCAAAAACAAGAGAAGCCCAATGATCAAGGCAGCGCCTGCCTGGCTGGTACCCATAGCAGCCATCTTCATACTACAAACCACTACATCCTTCCTGTCACGGTTCATTCCCATCATTGCCCCCGCGATGTCCGAGGAGTTCGGATGGAGCGGCAGTTCCATCGGCTACCTGACGGCGAGCAACTCGCTGGGCGGACTCGCCATATTGATCGGGGGCTCGGCCCTGATGAAACAGGTGGGGGGCATGCGCACTTTGCAGATTTGCCTGTTGATCGGGGCAGCCAGCATGGCTCTGTTCCTGAGTCCATGCGTCGGCATCGCCCTGGCCGCCTGCTTCGTGATGGGATTGAGCGGCGGCACCGCCAACCCGGCGGGCAGCGAAGTCCTGCAGCGCTATTCGCCGCCCGGGAAACGCAACCTGGTCTTTTCCATCAAGCAAGCCGGTGTCCCGCTTGGCGGCGTCATTGCGGGGCTGGTCATTCCGGCCATGATCGTCGTGGCCGGATGGCGGGTCGCGCTGTTTGCCTGCGCCATCCTGGTTGCCTTGCCCACCATCCTGACATGGCGCATGAGCCAGGGTCTGGACCAGACCGACGACGAGGGGGGCTGGCATTTCACCATGCCCGGCCGTCAAACGCTGCACACCCTTCAGGTGCCCCTGCAATCACTGATGAGCAATCGCGGCCTGATGAAGATGTCCATCGTCGGCAGCCTGTTCGCCGTATCTCAAAGCTGCTGGTTCACCTTCACCGTCATCTATCTGATCGACAGGCTGGGATTCTCGCTGGGCATGGCCGGCGTGGTGTTCGCCGTCATGCAGGCCGGCGGCGTGCTGGGCCGCATCGCCTGGGGATGGCTTTCCGACCGCTTGCGGTCAGCCACCGCAACGCTGTCCATCGTGGCGATCCTGTCGGCAGCCACGACGATACTGCTGGGATTGAGCAAGCCCGAATGGCCCTTGTGGACGATCGTGGTGCTGGCGTTCGTGGCGGGTTGCTCGGCGGCAAGCTGGAACGGCGTGCAGATCGCCGAAGTGGCCCGCCGCTCGCCGCCCGACCTGATCTCCGAAACCTCGGCGGGCTCCAGCATTCTGGTCAACCTGATGAATATGCTGGTGCCGACCGCCTTCGCGGCCTTCGTGGCATTCAGCGGCCGCTATGATTATGCCTTCGGCTTCGTGGGCGCCTGCACCCTGCTCGTGCTCGTGTTCCTGCCGCGCGACAGGCAGGCGGCGTAATCAGGGTCCAGGGTCGCCGGCATATACGCAGCGCCGCACTTCAAGAGCAGCGAAACCCATAAACACGGAGCACTCATGAAGCCACGCATAACCGTCATCACCCTGGGCGTCGACGACCTTGAACGGTCGCTGCGCTTCTATCGCGACGGGCTGCACCTGCCCACCGAGGGCATCATGGGCCAGCAATTCGAGCATGGAGCCGTCGCCTTCTTCGATCTTCAGCCGGGGCTGAAGCTGGCCGTCTGGCCGCGCAAAAGCTTGGCGCACGACTCGGGGCTTTCAGCGGACAAGCCAAGCGCCACGGAGCTTTCGCTGGGACACAACGTGGCCACCCGGAATGAAGTGGACGATGTCATGGACCAGGCACAAGCCGCCGGCGCCGTCATCGTCAAGCCTGCCCAAGAAACGTTCTGGGGCGGCTATGCCGGTTATTTCCAGGATCCGGACGGCCACCTGTGGGAAGTTGTCTGGAATCCCGAATTGCTGCCTGAAGAGTAGAACCATGAACCCGGAAGACCTGGAGCGGCTGATTACGCAGCGCATGCCTTACGGCAAATACAAGGGACGCCTCATCGCCGACCTTCCCGGCCACTACCTGAACTGGTTCGCCCGGGAAGGCTTTCCCAAGGGCGAGGTCGGCCGCCTTCTTGCATTGATGCACGAACTGGATCACAACGGGTTGACCGCCCTGCTGACGCCGCTCAGGACGCGGCGCTATCCGGCTCCGCCCGCGGGTTCCGCGCCGCCCTCGGCGACAGGCGCTTGATAGACCTTCATTTCGCTACGCCCGAAAGTCAGTCCGCGGTCCGCCACTTCGCGCATGATGCCCAGATTGATCGTTTGCTGAATATCCATATACCGGTTGTAGTCGGCGCTCAGCACGTAATAGACCACCTCATATTCCAGCCCCCGCTCGGTGAACTGAAGCAGATGCGCCCGGTCGAAACGCGTGCCGTCCTGGGCCTGGATCAAGGCCTTGACGGCGCGGGCGATTTCCTCCGCCTGCCCCGCATCCGCGCCATAAGCCACGCTGAAGCGGAAAGCCACACGGCGCAGGTCCATGCGCTTGTAGTTCTGTATGGTCTGCTTGAGCAGTTCGGTGTTGGAGCACACGATCTGCTCGCCGCCCAGGCTGCGGATGCGCGTTGTCTTCAGCCCAACGTGTTCGATGCTGCCGGCGATGCCGCCCACCACGATGAAGTCGCCCGGCTCGAAAGGCTTGTCCAGCCCTATCGACACCGAAGCGAACAGATCGCTTAGCACCACTTGCGCCGCCAGCGCGACGGCCACGCCGCCTATGCCCAGACTGGCGATGAAGGCCGTGATGTTGACCCCCAGGTTGTCCAGGACCGCCAGCACGGCCACCACCCACAGCACGGCCCGGGCCGCAAACCCCACTATGCTCATTGCGACGGCGTTCAGGTCGGCGCGGCGCTCCAGATACCGCGCCAGGCCGAATGTAATGGCCCCATTCAGCCACAGGGCCACTTGCAGCACCACAGCCACGAACCACAGTTGCGACATGCCGGCCCGCCAGGCCGGGGGCATGTCCAGGAATTTCACGCCGATCAGGATGGACAGGACAAGCAGGGCGAAGGAACTGGTGCTGGCCGCGATCTGGAAAAACATGCGGGTGAATACCCGGCGCTTGTGCTCGGCATCCTGTCCGGCGCGCCGCCGCACCCATTGCCTGATCAGCAGCAAAGCCATCAGAACCAGCGCGGCCACCACGCAGGCCGACAGCCAGTTCCAGATGGGAATAGACAAGATTCTGGTTTCCAGCCACCACTCGCGCATCGGTCCGCTCCTTTCATCGGGTACAAGCCCAGGAGCGGCAGCAAATTCCATGCCCCGGAAACCGGGAACGCCGATTGCTGCACCGCCATGCCGGCTGCCGCCGCAGCCCGTCCATTTCAACATGCAAGGAAATCGCCATGACGAACCGACCTGATCAACCTTCCGAAAGCCTGCAAAAAGACGACCGCCTTCGCGAGGAGCAGCGCAGCCATCGCGACCAGCAGAATCGAAGCAAGAAAGACGGCCATACCAGCCAGATCGGCACCGGCCAGGATCAGAACAGCCAGCGCAACCGCGGACAGGGCGCGCGCCGCCCCTGAAAGCTCCCTACCGGATGTGGCGCACAGCCACAATCCGCGGCTTAGTGGAAACACCGAATTTCTACGTGATAACCCTGCCAGCCGGCCAGAAAAAATTCTGGCTGACGCAAATGTCGAAGCTTGAAGCTTCTTTTGAAACCCTTATGAACACTGGCTTTCAGGAGAAATCAAGAACCGAAAAATCTTCCTGGCACTAAAAATCGACCAGCTTACAAATTGTTGACTCGCCTATTCGGATAGCCTATAAAAGCGACGGCAGTTGATAGTTTGTACCTTGTTGCAACCAACGATACGTAGTCATATAAGCCAGGAGACACAGAAATGAAAAGCAGTGCTAAATCGGATAGCAGCCTCGCCCCCGCCAAGTCGTCGCGTCGCCAGTTCCTAGGCGGCGCCGCCGCCGGTACGGTGGCCGCCGTCGGCATGGGCTTCCCCGCCATCGTCAGTGCGCAAACCCCCATCAATTTCCGCTTCCAGAGCACCTGGCCGACGGTCGACATCTTCCACGAATACGCTCTGGATTTCGCCAAGAAGATCAACGACATGACCGGCGGCGAGCTCAAGATCGAAGTCTTGCCGGCCGGCGCGGTCGTGCCCGCATTCGCCCTGCTCGACGCCGTGTCCAAGGGCACTCTGGACGGCGGCCACGGCGTGCTGGGCTACAACTACGGCAAGCAGAACGCCCTGGCGCTGTATTCGTCCGGCCCGGCCTTCGGCATGGACGCCAACATGGTTCTGGCCTGGCACAAATACGGCGGCGGCAAAGAGCTTCTGGTCAAGCTGTACAACGACATCGGCGGCAACGTGGAGTCCTTCCTCAGCGGCCCCATGCCCACGCAGGCCTTTGGCTGGTTCAAGAAGCCCGTCACCAAGACGGCCGACCTGAAAGGCCTGAAGTTCCGCACCAACGGCCTGGCCATCGACCTGTTCACCGCCATGGGCGCGGCGGTCAACGCCCTGCCCGGCGGCGAAATCGTCCCGGCCCTGGACCGCGGCCTGCTGGACGGCGCCGAGTTCAACAACGCCACATCGGATCGCCTGCTGGGCTTCCCCGACGTGTCCAAGGTGTGCATGCTGCAAAGCTTCCACCAATCGTCCGAAACCTTCGAGATCATCTTCAACCGGGACAAATACAAGGCCTTGCCCGAGAAGATGAAAGCCATCATCGCCAACGCCGTGGAGGCCGCGTCGGCCGACATGTCCTGGAAGGCGGTCGACCGCTACTCGCAGGACTACATCAAGCTGCAGAAGGAAGACGGCGTCAAGTTCTACAAGACGCCCGACGCCATCCTGCAAGAGCAGCTTACCGTCTGGGACGACATCGTCGCCAAGAAGGGTGAAACCAATCCGCTCTTCAAGGAAATCGAACAGTCGCAGCGCGCCTTTGCAGCGCGCGCGGTGTCCTGGGACATGGACACCAACAACAACCGGCGCATGGCTTACAACCACTATTTCGGCAAGAAGCCAGCCGCCAAGAAGAAAAGCTAAGCCGTAGCGCTGCTGCACAGAACACTACCCAGCTGTACGGGTAGTGTTTTTTAAATCGGCTGCCCCGGAGCCGCAGCGCCTTGCGCGCGGTTCCGCTGCTTCTTCCCCAGCAAGGTGAATCAACCATGCAAAAATTTTTGCAAACAATAGACCGGGTCAATACCTGGATAGGGCAGCTTTTTGGCTGGTTTGTCCTGGCATTGACGCTGTTCGTGACTTACGAAGTGTTTTCGCGCTACGCGCTGGGCGATCCGCACTCATGGGCCTTCGACGCCATGAACATGATGTACGGCGCATTGTTCATGATGGCCGGCGCCTACACCCTGTCCAAGAACGGACACGTGCGCGGCGACGTTCTGTACGGCTTCTTCCCGCCCCGCCTGCAGGCCGGCCTGGACCTGACCCTGTACATCCTGTTCTTCATACCCGGCGTCGTGGCGCTGGCCTGGGCCGGCTACAACTATGCCCTGGAGTCGTACATGATCAATGAACACTCCACCATTACCGCCGACGGCCCGCCCATCTATCCCTTCAAGTTCATCATTCCCCTGGCCGGCGTCACCCTGCTGTTCCAGGGCTTTGTCGAAATCGTCTACTGCATCCAGTGCCTCAAGCAAGGCGACTGGCCCAAGCGCGACAAAGACGTCGAAGAAGTCGACGTGGACAAACTCAAAGACATGGTGCATGTGGATACCAACGAAATCAACGCGCTTGACTCTATCGTCATCGACCAGGAAAAAGGGAAGCAACCATGAGAAAAGAGATATGGTTCGGCCTCTCTATATTAGTGGCCGTCGTCATCGCCCTGATAGTGCTCATGCCATCGCCGGCGGACATTACCAACGGCCACCTGGGCCTGCTGATGCTGGGCCTGATCGTCGTGACCATCATGCTGGGGTTTCCGACGGCCTTCACGCTGATGGGCATGGGCGTCATGTTCACCTACCTGGCCTACCGCGGCATGGGGCCGCAGGTCGCCATCGAACAAACGCTGGACCTGATGGTACTGCGCACCTATGCGGTCATGACCAACGACGTGCTGATCGCCGTGCCGCTGTTCATTTTCATGGGCTATCTGGTCGAGCGCGCCAACCTCATTGAAAAACTGTTCAAGAGCATGCACCTGGCCATGGCCCGCGTGCCGGGCTCGCTGGCCGTGGCCACCGTCATTACCTGCGCCGTTTTCGCCACGGCCACGGGCATCGTGGGCGCGGTGGTCACACTGATGGGCCTGCTGGCCTTGCCGGCCATGCTCAAGGCGGGCTACAGCATCCGGCTGACCGCCGGCGCCATCACCGCGGGCGGCTGCTTGGGCATCATGATCCCGCCATCGGTGCTGCTCATCGTGTACGGCGCGGTAGCCGGGGTGTCGGTGGTCAAGCTGTATGCGGGCGCCTTCTTTCCCGGCATCATGCTGGCCCTGCTGTACGTCGCGTACATCATGATCGTGGCAAAAGTCAGCCCCAAGTCGGCGCCTCCGCTGACCGAGGAAGAACGCCGCGTCACGCTGCCCGAGTTCGCCCAGACCATCAAGGAAACCGTCAGCAACCGGGTGCTCCCCGGCCTGATCGGCGCCATGAAAGGCAAGCGCAACGCCAACGTGCCCATGCGCACCTTGTTCAACCACCTGGTCATCGCGCTGCTGCCCGCCCTGGTATTTGCCGCCGCCATGCTGCTCAGCTACGAGATCGTCACCAAGCCCGCTCCCGCCCAGGAAAGCGGCCTGGTCGAAATGGGCTTTGCGGCCGAGTTCGACAACAGCCTTGACAGCGGCGGCCTGCAAGAACCGGAAGGCTCGGCCGGACTGGCCGAACCGGCGGGCGCGGAGGCGGTTGAATCCGCAGCCGACACCGGCGATGCGGCGGGCGCGGAAGCCGACGCGGCGGCCGATTCGGTTCCCGCCCCTACAAGCTTCTGGATCACCCTGGCCGTGGGCACGGTCCTGCTGATTATCTTCTACGCCATCTTCACCTTTGCGCGCCTTGAAGTCTTCAAGATGCTGCTCAGCTCCTTCTTCCCGCTGGCCATCATGATCCTGGCGGTGCTGGGCAGCATCGTGTTCGGCCTGGCCACACCGTCGGAAGCGGCGGCCATGGGCTCGTTCGGCGGCCTGCTGCTGGCGCTGGCCTACCGGCGACTGAACCTGGACATGCTGAAGGAATCGGTGTACCTGGCGGCCAAGACCAGCGCCATGGTGTGCTGGCTGTTCGTGGGCTCCAGCATCTTCTCGGCCGCCTTCGCGCTGCTGGGCGGCCAGGAGATCATCAACAGCTGGGTGCTGGGCATGGACCTGACCCCGGTGCAGTTCATGATCCTGGCGCAGATCGTCATCTTCCTGCTGGGCTGGCCGCTGGAATGGACCGAGATCATCGTGATCTTCATGCCCATCTTCCTGCCCCTGCTGGCGCACTACCAGATCGATCCGCTGTTCTTCGGCCTGCTGGTGGCCCTGAACCTGCAAACGGCCTTCCTGTCGCCGCCGGTCGCCATGTCCGCGTTCTACCTGAAGGGGGTCGCGCCGCCGCATGTCACCCTGAACCAGATCTTCGCGGGGATGCTGCCCTTCATGGGAATACAGATCATCGCCATCGTGATGCTGTATGTGTTCCCGGAAATCGGCCTGTGGCTGCCCAGGGTGCTTTACTGATCCGTAAATAACAAGAGGGCCGCCAGGGCCCCACGCAGCAAGCCGGCTCCGCAAGGAGCCGGTTTTTTTACGGCTTGAAGAAGTGGCAGCCTTTAAAACCATGTAACCCGGGATGCCGAGACCGTAGTCACCGAGACGGACATGGCCGTCGCAGCTTCTGACATCGTAGCGGCTCCGTACGGTATTCAAGGCGGAACGCAAAGGCATTCCCTATACACGCTACGTCAGAATGCTGATGGAACAGGACGTGTCCAGATAGCAGCGCAATGAAATAAATCCACCGTGCCAATAACCATTCCATTAACATGGTTATAATCAACAATAAATACAAAAGTTTGCGAACAGTCGCAAATATGATCCAGATCAAGACGGTGTGCCTCGCTCCATCCTAACATCGCCCTCTATTTCCCGATTTTCACGACAAGAACCCGCAGCCTGCGCCCCGGCGCCGGCCCCTTGAGACTACCTACTTCCATTCCATGCGCGTCAATCTTCCCGTCAACAACGTCGAAACCAAGCTCCGGCCGGACCAGTACCTGATCTCCAAAACCGACAAGAAAGGCCGAATCACCTATGCCAACCCGGCATTCATCGAAATCAGCGGCTATACCCGCGAAGAGCTTATCGGCAAGCCGCATAACCTGATCCGCCACCCCGACATGCCGCCCGCGGCGTTCCAGGATCTATGGGATACCCTGCATGCGCGCAAGCCCTGGCTGGGTCTGGTCAAGAACCGGCGCAAGGATGGCGGCTTCTATTGGGTGCTGGCCAACGCGGTGCCCATTTACGAGCATGGCGAAGTCAGCGGGTACGCCTCGGTCCGGATCCAGCCCACCCAGGACCAGATCGATGCCGCCCGGGAATTCTATGACGACATCAACGCGGGCCGGGCCGGCGGCTACACCGTCAGGCACGGCCAGCGCGTGCGCACCGGATGGCGGCGGATTTTCGACGTCGCCGCCCTGCCTTTCGCCCGAACCCTGAAGGCCGGCATGTTCCGCATGGCGGTGCTGTCCACGGCCACCATCGCCACCGCCACCTGGCTGGCCCTGACCGGCGGCGTTTCCGCCCCCTACCAGGCATGGACGCTGGCCGGCATCGGCGCCGCCACCGCGGCCAGCCTGGCCTATGGCTGGCGCATTGCCCAGGGCGTCATTCAGCCGCTGGACGGCGCCGCAAAAATCGCCCGCCAGGTCGCGTCCGGCAATCTGCTTATCGACATCGACACCCGCCAGCAAGGCGAGGTCGGTAACCTGTATTTCTATCTGGACATGATGCGCAAGAGCCTGCTGGGCATCGCCAACGACGTGCATGCCGGCGCCTACGCCACCGCTCGCATGGCCCAGATCCTGGATGCCAGCAACACCAACCTGTCCGCCCGCACCGAAGACCAGGCCGCATCCCTGCAGGAAACCGCCGCCAGCATGGAAGAGCTGACCGTAACCGTCAAGCAGAACGCCGACAACGCCCATCTGGCCAGCCAGCTGGCCGACGACAGCATGCAGATCGCGCAACGCGGCGGCGCCGTGGTGGGCGACGTCGTCAATACCATGCAGGGCATACACGACAGCTCGCGCAAGATCGGCGACATCGTCTCCTTGATAGAAGAGATCGCCTTTCAGACCAACATCCTGGCCCTCAACGCCGCCGTGGAGTCGGCCCGCGCCGGCGAGGCCGGCCGCGGTTTTGCCGTGGTCGCGGGCGAAGTGCGCAGCCTGGCCCAGAAGAGCTCGCAGGCCGCCAAGGAAATCAAGACGCTGATCGATGAATCGGTCGACCGCATGGCGGTCGGTTCCGAACACGCCGCCCGCGCCGGCCAGACCATGCAGGAGATCGTCGACTCCGTGCGGCGCGTCACCGACATCATGGGCGAGATCTCCACCGCATCGGTGGAACAGTCCAGCGGCCTGGAACAGATCAACCAGGCCATCGCCCAGATGGACGGCGTCACCCATCAGAACGCCGCCCTGGTCCAGGACCTGGGCAACACCGTGCGGGCACTCACCGGCGAAGCCGGCGGCCTGCGGCAGGCGATAGAGGTGTTGAATACGGGGAAACAGACTGGCGTCGCCGCCGCTCCCCAAATAGGAAGGCGGGCGGGCGAGCCATCGTCGCCGCAAAGCGCCGGTCGCGATCCTGGACTGCAAGCCAAGCCCGTCTTGGCCTATTCCGGAAATTGAATCGGAAGCTTGCCGCTCAATACCGGACGAGTTCAGGGACTAAACGCGGCAATGCTGAAGCAACGAAAAAGGCCACGGGCCGCTACAGCGCCTGCGCCCACTCATGCCGGACCCGGCGCAGCGCTTCGGGCAGCGTGCCCTCCATGCGGGCGAACAGCTCGTCGTGCAGTTCCAGTTCCCTGCGCCAGGCTTCGGCATCGCAAATCATCAGTTGCTCGAATTGCGCATCGTCCAGCGGCAGGCCGGCCCAGTCCATGTCCTGAAACTGCGGCGAGATGCCGAAGAAGCCCTCTTCCCCCTGGGCGCCGCCTTCCAGCCGGCCGATAATCCATTTGAGCACCCGCACATTGTCGGCAAAGCCAGGCCAGATGAACTTGCCGTCGGCGTCCTTGCGGAACCAGTTCACGCAATAGATGCGTGGCGGCGTCACGCCCAGGCGCTCCAGGCCGGATCCCAGGCTGAGCCAATGCGCGAAATAATCGCCCATGTTGTAACCGCAAAACGGCAGCATGGCGAAAGGATCGCGCCGCACCACCCCCTGCTTGCCGGCCGCCGCCGCCGTGGTCTCCGAACCCATGGTGGCCGCCATGTAAACGCCCTCGGCCCAGTTGCGCGCCTCGGTCACCAGCGGGACGGTATCGGATCGCCGGCCGCCGAACAGGAAGGCGTCCATCACCACTCCTTCAGGATTCTCCCACTCCGGGTCGATGGACGGGCACTGGGAAGCCGGAGCGGTAAAGCGCGCATTCGGATGAGCCGCCTTGTGTCCGGTTTCCCGGGCGATTTCGGGAGTCCAGTCCCGGCCCTGCCAATCGGTCAGGTGCGCCGGTGCTTCAGAGCTCATACCCTCCCACCACACATCGCCATCGTCCGTCAGGGCGACATTGGTGAAGATGACGTTTTCCCGCAGCGTCGCCATGGCGTTGTAGTTCGTCTTCTCGCTGGTGCCGGGCGCCACGCCGAAGTAGCCCGCCTCGGGGTTGATGGCCCGAAGGCGGCCGTCGGGACCGGGCTTGATCCAGGCGATGTCGTCGCCCACCGTCGTAACCTTCCATCCATCGAACTGGGCGGGAGGAATCACCATGGCGAAATTGGTCTTGCCGCATGCCGAAGGGAATGCCGCGCCGATGTGGTACTTGCGGCCCTCGGGCGACTGCACGCCCAGGATAAGCATGTGTTCCGCCAGCCAGCCCTCGTCCCGCCCCATGGTCGAGGCAATCCGCAAGGCGAAGCACTTCTTGCCCAGCAAGGCGTTGCCCCCGTAGCCGGAACCGAAACTCCATATTTCCCGGCTTTCGGGAAAATGCACGATGTACTTGGTGTCGTTGCAAGGCCAAGAAACATCAGCCTCGCCCGACGCCAGCGGCTTGCCCACGGAATGCACGCAGGGCACGAAATCGCCCTTGTCGCCGAGCAGGTCGTACACCTTCTTGCCCATGCGCGTCATGATGCGCATGTTCGCAACCACGTAGGGGCTGTCGGTCAGCTCGATGCCCAAGTGCGATATGGGCGAGCCCAATGGCCCCATGGAAAAAGGAACCACATACAACGTGCGCCCGCGCATGCACCCCGCAAACAGGCCGTCCAGCGTCTGACGCATCTTCTCCGGCGCCATCCAGTTGTTGGTCGGGCCCGCGTCCTCCTCGCGCTCGGAGCAAATGAACGTGCGGTCTTCCACCCGGGCGACGTCGGACGGGTCGGACCAGGCCAGATAAGAATTGGGACGCTTCTTGGCATCGAGCCGGCGCATGGTGCCATTGGCCACCAGCTGCGCGCACATCCGGTCGTACTCTTCCTGCGAACCGTCACACCAGACGATGCGGTCGGGCTGGGTATGGCGGGCGATCTGGCGCACCCACTTGATCAGCCCCTGATGCCTGACATGGGCGGGCGGCGTATCGGCCAGCGCCCCGCCGGAGTGTTGCTGCGTGGATCCATCCTCGGCGGCCGCCGCTTGAGCGCGCTCACTATATAGCTTGTCCATGCTGTCTTCCTCTTGGTTCGAAATCTTCTGGATGTTCGGCATCGAGCATCATGCGCCTGCGGCGGCCACGCGCGGACAGCGCGCCAGCCAATCAAACGCCACTTTGATGCGATAATAACGCGCAGATGTAAGAAGATTGCACCATGAAGCTTCAAGAGGTGTCTATCCAACGCGCAGCCCAGTTGACAGCGTCATGCTGACCGGCGACGAGGAAATAATTATGTTAAGTCGGCCGCGCCAATCAGCGGCAGTTGCTTATGCCGACACAGCATGGACTGGTTCAACCGTAAGCTCCTGCCCCGAGTTCTCGGCTTGCCAAAGGTCGTATACCACCTGGCCGCGCAGCCAGCTTTCGGCGCTGGGACCGCTCCCACCCGCTTTACGCAGCCAGGCCTCTAGTCGGCGGGCCAGATCCACCGAAATTGCCGCATGGCCATGCAGCACGCGCGAGAGCGCCACGCGGCTCACACCCAATTGACGGGCGGCCTCTGCTACGGATAGCCCTAAAGCCGGAAGAACATCTTCACGCAACGTCTCGCCGGGATGAGGAGGATTGTGCATACGCATCGCATTCCCCTAGTGATAATCTTGGTAATCGACCAGAATCGCATCCTGACCGTCAAACATAAAGGTCAAACGCCAGTTTCCGTTCACCCATACTGACCAATGTCCTTTCAGCCCAGCTCCTTTCAGAGAATGCAAATTCCAGCCCGGCATGCTCATGTCTTCGGGGCCGACCGCATCGTTAAGCTGCCGTAGCTGTCGTGCTAGCTTCGGAGCATGCGCCGCCTGAATTCCTGCCTTCGAACCTGTCTTGAAAAAATGCTCCAGACCACCATGCTTAAAGGTCTTGATCATGATTTGCCATATTGTATCGTTCCGCTATACACATCGCAATGCGAAGATCGTACCGGACTCAGTATGCCCGCAGCCCCCACTATAGAGAAGGCAAGCACCGGCCGCAGCGATAAATGAGCAAATATGACCTAAGCAAAAGTACCGCTGTGCTGCAAGAAAACATATAGCCATGGCGCATAGTGCGCAGCCGCAAGATCGTGGGGTGGCAGGTATACGACGCGGAGGATAGCCGCAGCACCAACTTACGCCTTTTCCAGCCGCCTTTGCAGCCACACCAGGGGCAGGCCGGCCCCCAATACAGCTAGCCCCAGCAGCGCCCCGGCGCCCGCATACTGGATGCTGGACCAGCACAGGGCCAGGCAGGTAAAGGCGAATACCAGGGGCGTCAGCGGATACAAAGGCACCCGGAAAGGCCTGGCCCCCTCCCTGTCCCGCCGGCGCAGCACCATCACCGCGCATGCGGTCAGAAACATGAATAGCCAGAATACCGGTGCGGTATAGGCCACCATGGCCTGGATACCGCCCTGGCTGAGCACGCCGAATAGAATCAGCGCCAGCGTAATGGCCGCCTGCAGCAAAAGTGCCCGCGCAGGCGTCTTTCCCCGATCGCTCCATGCGCCCAGGCCGCGCAACACCCGAACGTCGCGGCCCAGTGCGCAGTACACCCGAGCGCCCGTGAAGATACTGCCATTGATCGTGCCCAGCGCGGTGCAGCATACCAGCAGGCTGAGCAGCACGGCCGCCCACGGCCCGGCGACCAGGCGCATCAAGTCCGCACCCACCGCCTGCGTGCCTCGCAGCCCCTCCAGTCCGAAAATCCGCAGGTAAGCCGCATTCACCACCAGGTAGACGGCGGTCACCACCAGCGTTCCGATCAACAACACGCGGCTCATGTTGCGCCCCGGATTGCGCAGTTCTCCCGATAGATACGCCGCTTCGTTCCAGCCCCCGTAAGTCAGCAGCACGAACACCATGCCCAGGCCCAGGGCGCCGGCCGGATTGCCGACGGGCGCGGAAGACGACGTCACCGGCATAAGCGGTGAATCGGCGGCCAGCATAAGGCCCGCAAGACTGGTGAGCAGCAAGGCGGCAATCGTGGCGCCCGCCAGAAGCAACTGAATCCGCTTGGACTGCAAGGTGCCCAGCACATTCAGCGCCGTCAAGGCAATAACGGCCATCGCCCCATGCAGCGCCGGGCCGTAAGGTCCCAGCGGCATCAATATTTGCGCATAATCCCCATAGATGAATGCGACTGCGGCGATCGAACCCGTTTGTATGACCGTGCCCCGCGCCCAGGCGAACAGCATCCCCACCGGCAGGCCCCATGCCCGTACCAGAAAATGGTATTCACCGCCCGAGTCCGGATACGTGCTGCCCAGTTCGGCATAGCACAGGGCGCCCACCAGCATGATCAGCCCGCCGGCCAGCCAAAGCGCCAAATAGATAGCAGGCGTCTGGGCCTGCTGCGCCACCAGCGGCGGAAACCCGAAGATGCCGATGCCCACCACCACGCCCACCAGCATGGCCACGGCATCCAGTACCGAAAGACCGCCGGCCGCCGCATGGGGCAAGACGGATTTCATGGCCGCCTATTGCCGTTTGGCGAGCCAGCCCTGCGCCGCCCCAGGTGCGGCGACCGCCACCATCGACTGCCCCTGAACGCGCCCCACATACCGCCGGGCATCAGCGCCTTCGCCGACATCAAAGCGCAGATCCGAGCCGCGCAACCGTCCGCTTACCGGCCCCATGTCCCGGCCATCCCGCATTGCGCGGCCGTCGAATTTCTGAAAAGACTGGGCAATGTCCAGCGTCAGCTCGCCGTCGGGCCCGCTTACCCGCCACTTTCCATCCACCTTGGCGGGCACCACCCAGAAATAAACCCGGCTTCGGCCCACGTCGGCGTGGGCGTCGCTTTCCCAATCATCCATATCGAAATCATGGGATACGATCCGGGTTCCAGGCGCCAGATTCAGGATCGCCGGGCGCAGCTTCAGGTTGACATCCGGCAGCAAATACATGCTGATCACCGATGCACGGGACAAATCCGTCTGGAACAGATCCTGGACTTCAAATCGCACCTTGTCGGACACGCCCTCTTGCTGAGCGCTGGCGCGCGCCTCGTCCACGCGATCAGGATCGATATCCACTCCGAAAGCCCCTTTGGCGCCGAAGTCGCGCACGGCCGTCACCGGAATCCGGCCATCGCCCGAGCCCAGGTCGATCAGAAAGTCGGACGGCCCCACTTGCGCCATGTCCAGCATGCGGGACACCACTTCCGTACGCGTGGGCACAAAAGGTACATCCAGATTGAGCGGCGTCTGTGCAGACGCCGTACCTGTAAAGGACAAGGCCAACATCAGCATGATGGATCGAACCCCCAGTATCGGGCTGCGATACAGCAGCCTTCCGCCAAAGTTGCTCATGATCGACTCCCCAGGTTGGGACTCTGATAATTTACATCAAGCTGAAATTAAACTTACTAAAAACTGAACGATTTTTACTCAATGAAACGAATTGAGAGCTGGATTGGCTAGGCCTTCCTACCAGGGTTGAAGCAATCGCTGCGCCAGCACATGGCTTTTACGTCGATTTTGGCTCCTCATTGGGCACTAACTGTCTCCGAGCCTTTGTGATCACCATGCATCGCACTCGGTTAACATATGCAATGAGAAATATGCACGCTCTAAGTGCGCGCCAGTTCATCGACCATGCGCACTACACCCATTTGCCATTTTGGCATCTGCAGCATGAAGCTCTCACACAGCTTATCTGTGTTCAATCTGGAGTTCAGCGGACGCCGGGCAGGAACCGGATAGGAACTGGCGGGTATCGGATCGATCGCCTGGACGGCCAGCTTCTTGCCTCTTTCTTTAGCGCGACGGACAATTAGGTTGGCGTATTCATGCCAGGACGTCTGTCCCGACGCCGCCAAGTGGTACAGTCCCGCAAATTCAGGCCGCGCTACGGCACAACGCAATGCGTGAGCCGTTATATCGGCGATCAGATCGGCTCCCGTGGGGGTGCCGATCTGATTGTCGATGACGCTCAGCCTTTCGCGTTCTGTGGCCAGATGCAATATTGTCTTGATGAAGTTCCCACCCCATATGCCGTAAACCCAGCTGGTGCGGAAAATGAGATGCCGACATCCGGAAGCCTGTATGGCTTGCTCCCCTTTGAGCTTGCTGTCGCCATATACGCTCAGGGGGTTGGTAAAGTCCGACTCCACCCAGGCAGCATCCCCATGGCCGTCAAACACATAATCAGTGGAGTAATGGACGAACCATCCACCCAATGTGCAGGTCTCTTCGGCTATGGCCTGTACCGCATGGGTATTCACGACATATGCCTGTTCCGCATCGCTTTCAGCCTTGTCCACTGCCGTGTAGGCAGCGGCATTCACGACGACATCGGGCGCAACGGTGCGAATGGTGCGCCGCAACCCATCAATATCCGACAGATCGCCGCACAGCCCCTCATCGCCGCTACGGTCGAGAGCCGCCAGATCGCCCAACGGCGCAAGCGCCCGCTGAAGCTCCCAGCCTACTTGGCCGCTTTTTCCCAGCAAAAGAATTTTCATGCTCAATCAGTCCTTGGCAGTCCGGTACGTCCCGTTTTTTGAAATCGATCGAAAAAGCTCAGATTAACCTTTCCTGACATTGCGGCCCAGTGCGACCTGTACATCCGACGGCAGCCTAGGACCGCAGGTCCGGAGCGCCCCTAAAGAAATCCATATTGCTACCGTTAATCAGCCATAGCAATTGGCTACGCAATGTGAATCAGGCAGTAGCGGCTATAACCAGAAAAAATTGTTCAACCAAACCTAAACATTTTCGGGTCGCCGCCGTAAATCAGGCAGTACAGGAAATACCGGGCCTGCCCAACACAATAGGTGAAGGGCCAGGATTCCACCCGGCAACGGGTTTTCCTGGTCAACCGGCAGTAATTATCACTGTCTTTTCACTCACAGGAGTAAATCCATGTCTGTCATCAACACCAACTACCTTGCTCTGGTTTCCCAGAACAACCTGCAGAAGTCTCAGTCGGCTCTTGGCTCCGCCATCGAGCGCCTGTCGTCAGGCATGCGCATCAACAGCGCCAAAGACGACGCCGCCGGCCAAGCCATTGCCAACCGTTTCACCGCGCAAGTTCGTGGCCTGACGCAAGCAGCCCGTAACGCCAACGACGGTATCTCGATCGCTCAGACGACGGAAGGCTCCCTGAACGAAATCAACAACAACTTGCAGCGCATCCGCGAACTGGCTGTTCAGGCATACAACGGCACGAACTCCGCCGACGACATCACGTCCATCAATGCGGAAATCAAGCAGCGTTTCGACGAAATCGAACGCGTTGCCACGAAGACCGAGTTCAACGGCACCAACGTTCTGGACGGCTCCGCTGCTAGCGGCATCGCTATTCAGGTCGGCGCACGCGACGGCGACACCATCACCATCACTGGTACGGACGCCACGGTTGCTACTCTGCTGAGCGGCTCCTCCTCGATCAGCGCCACCGGCCTGGCCACCACTGTCAGCGGCGGCGTGACTGTAGTCACCTCCGGCGCCCTGGCCGAAATCGACGCAGCTATCAAGCAAGTCGACACCATGCGCAGCGACCTGGGTGCAATCCAGAACCGCTTCCAGTCCACCATCGCCAACCTGAACAACACCGTCACCAACCTGTCGGCTGCTCGTTCGCGTATTGAAGATGCCGACTACGCAGTAGAAGTTTCCAACATGACTCGGGCCCAGATCCTGCAACAGGCCGGTACTTCCGTCCTGGCGCAAGCCAACCAGGTTCCGCAGACCGTGCTGTCGCTGCTGCGTTAATTCGCAATACGATACGGGGCGGTCTTCTCCGTCCCGGCACGATAAAGCCGCCAGTCTCAGCACTGGCGGTTTTAATGAGATGGTCAGCCCGATCCCTACGAAGCGGATTACGCTACGTAGGGATTTGTCCTTTCTGGGAGACCATCATGAGCGACGTCACATTAATCGGCATTGACCTTGGCAAGCACAG